>Ga0123335_1000937_pt1 | contig 48930 bp, 42 predicted proteins | sample BiotimSIPDNA_2_FD_89707 | JGI IMG/M metagenome (GOLD analysis project Ga0123335, IMG submission 89707) | Anaerobic biogas reactor microbial communites from Washington, USA - Biogas_R2 time_0 SIP DNA | ecosystem: Engineered > Bioreactor > Anaerobic > Unclassified | place: Washington, USA...
ATGTTGTGAGGAGGTTTGATCTGTTGCCCAAAATAGAAAGAGGCGCCTTTCTTTATCTGGTTTTATTCCTGCTCTGTTTCGCCCTGGCCGGATGCGAAGGGGAAAAAACTTCCGGCCCCCGTAACCCGGAATATGAAAACTTGAAGATTGTGGTCGAAGGAGATCTGGAGGAGCCCCGGGAGATCACGGTGGGGGAAATGCGGGCGCTGCCCCGGAAAGAACTGAACGCCAGTCTCACCCGTACCACAGGACTCCTGGAAGAGTTTAAAGCTGCCGGCCCTACCGTCAAGGATGTCCTGGAGTACCTGGGGATTGACTACCAGGACTATAAAGGAATCGGCTTTACCGGCAGGGACAATTACTATTGCCTGGTGACTCCGGAGATTATGGCCGAACGTGAGCTGATCCTGGCTATAACCATCGACGGGGATAGCGAGTTGCCGGAAGAACTGCAGCCGGCGCGGTTATGTGTACAAGGGGAGCATGGCCCCTACTGGGTAAAAATGGTCGATAGGATCGTTTTGTACGAGGAGATTCCGGAGAAAGATATTACGTCTGTGTGGGTCTTTAAAAACCTGGCGGAGGGGATCGAGCCTTACCCCTATGAGTATTACGGCAGCAAAGACGACGCCATCGAACTGGCCCAGATCTTTTCCCGTTTTGACAATGTTGACAGCAAGGCCTTCTTTACGATGAAATCAGCGGACGGCTTCAAGAAGAATGAAGCCATAAACATGGTCAGCCAGCGTTATTACATTAAAGTTACAGGTGAAGACGCGCCGGTGAACATGGCCCCCAATATTAAACTGGGCATGAACGTTGCACACATTGCCTGGTTTTCCACCAATGGGGACGCGGCAATCTTCCCGGAGGAAATTGTTCAATTAACCGGGGAGCAACAGGCCGGCGCCCAAAAGGGGATTTCCTTGCAGGCAATCCTGGAGGAAGTTGGGTTGTTTGATCTTGAGGAAAAACAGTTTGAGGTTATCGGTACTGACGGCAACAGCGTTAAAGTGAGCGGGCAGGAACTGAACAAGGGGTTGCTGCTGATTAATGCTGACGGCACATATCCTGTGATATGGCAAGAGGGAGCCGGACATAAGTCCGTTGACAACTTGTTGCGGATCCGTTCGATCTAGTTCGAGGAGAGGAGGGTTGCCCAGGTTCCGTATCAGCGGCAGCCCCCGGTCGCGCTGGCCCGGAGTCCGCCGGTTAAGAGGTTGTAACGGTTATGTGAAAGCGTTGAATAGATAATTAATCAGCATAAGTATTAGGGATAGTTGCCGGGAAGAAATTCCATTGTTTGGCGTTCCCTTTTTAAGTCAGGTAAAAACAACAAGGTCTGACACACTTTCATGGACATGTCCGGTTATAGTAATAAATCCTTTTTGCTGATTCTTTAATTTCCCTAATGAAAACGGAGGTGAAAAGAGGGGTTGACGGTTTCAGTTTCAAGTCAAATTATATACTTTGCCAGGGAGGTGATCTTGAGCAAATTTGCACGGAAACTCCGTGCCGTATGGGTATGAAGTTCTGTAAACTGAGAATCCAGTGTTTTAGTCATGTCTTTTGCTGAATTTGAAGAGAGGAGGAGTTTTTAGTGCGAGTTGTTAGTAATAACGGGTCAGGTAAACTGGTTGTACTGCTTACTGTGGTGGCAATGTTGTTCACACTGTTCATGTTTGCCCCCAATGATGCAAGCGCTGCTACTACCAGCCTCACCATCACCAAATATGCCTCTGACAAAACCACAGTTCTTGATCAGAGAACGGTGACTTATCAGGAATTAAGGGATGGTCAACTCAGTGATGGGACTCCCATACCCATAATGGGTGACGGGTCTACGCATTATTATCACCAGGGCCCGGTCTTTATCGACGATCCCGATCCGGAAACCCAGGAATTGCTCCGTTGGAACGAGGCAGAAGATAGAAACTGGGATACCAAGGATATGGGAGCTGTGAAGGGCACCAACGTAAAAGACCTCTGCGAACTGGTGGGAGGTATGGCGGAGGGCGACACGCTCCAGATCAAAGCATCAGATGGTTTTAAGAAGGAGTATGCCTATAAAAACGTTTACCAGTACTCGGATCGTGAAGGTCCCATGGTGGTCTGCTGGTATAAAGACGGGAAGTACCCGGATAGCGGCTACACTGACGGGATGCGCCTGGTCTGGTTTGCCGAAGCCACATACAAAGAAGGCCCAACCGATGTCAAAGGTTTACCCTCGGGATACTATTACGTCTTCGGCAACTGGGACTGGCGTTTAGCTGCAGAATCCAAATACTGGCACTATTATAACGAATATCCCACTACCACCGGCTTATCCGTACAGAATGTTAACGCGCTGGTAATATACAGCACCCAGGCTCCCAAAGCAACCTGGTACGTTGATGACTCCGGTGAAGCCGACTTCACCACCATCCAGGCGGCTGTGACGGCGGCCAATGCTGGAGATACCATTATCGTCAAAGACGGTACTTATACCGAGAACGTGGTTGTGGACAAGAGTCTGGTAATCAAGTCCGAGAATGGTTCGGCCCAGACGATCGTTCAGGCGGCCGAACCGAACGCCGATGTGATCAAAGTAACGGCGACGAACGTTACCATTGAAGGCTTTACTGTAACCGGAGCAACTTCAATGGGCAAATCGGGCATCTATCTTGCCGGCCAGTCCAGTGGCTCCTGCACCATAAAAAATAACTTGAGTACAGGAAACAACCAGGGAATAGCTGTTGCTTCATCCGGCAACACGGTTTCCAACAACACCTGCACTCTCAGTGGAAGATATGGCCTTTACCTTAGCAATGCCACCGGCAACCTCATAACCGACAACACGTGTTCGAACAATACAGAGGGCTTGGGTTTTGCCCTCTACCTGGCGGACAATGCCGATAACAATACCGTCAGCGGCAACGTCGCGGACTCCAATAAAATCGGCATAAGGGTTAAAGCTGCAGACTCCAATATAATCTTTGAGAACACTTCCTCAAATAACGAATATGGCCTGGAGCTGGCTACCGGCTCTACCGGTAATGTTTTCTACCTGAACAACTTTACAGGTAATACCATCGACCAGAAAGCATGGAATTTTAACGCGGTCGCCGGCAACATCTGGAGTTCCCAGGAGGAACAGACTTATGAGTTTAACGGCACCCAGTATACCGGCTATGTGGGTAACTACTGGAGCGACTACGATGGCGCGGACGCGGACGGGAACGGCATCGGTGACACACCATATCAGACAGTCCTGACCGATACTGACAACTATCCCTTGATGGGTCTATACCAGGATGGTGTCATCGAGGGATCCGGGCCGGCAGTGGACATTCTTTACGAAGGGACAGTAGCCCTGGCCCCCGGCGAAACCTTCAGCGTGACCGCCTACAACTCGGGAACGGCTTATGACGTCAGCGAGACCACACCCCTTGGGGCTCTGCAGGCAGCTGCAACTGCCGGCGGCTTTATCTATGAAGTCACCGACAAAAATTACGAGAACTCGGGCGCTCTGTTGTTGGATAATGTAGGAGACTACCATTTTGTCAAAGGCGGCAGCAAGTGGCTGGCCTACGTCAACGGTGACTACAAGGACGGCTACAACAACCCCGCCGGGGCTCTGAACCTGATTGAACTGGTTGACGGGGACAGGGTTGAGTTTTACTATGGCGACAGTGCTTCCACCGACTATAATGCAGTCAAGGCAGCGGCTACCGCTGCGGTAAAAACAGTCGTCTCACTGGCTCCTGCAATGGACGTGCTCTATGACGGGGAAGTTGCCCTGGCTCCTGGCGAAACCTTCAGCGTGACCGCCTACAACTCTGGAAAGGCTTATACCGTCAAAAAGAACACACCCCTTGGGGCTCTGCAGGCAGCTGCAACTGCCGCTGGCTTTACCTATGACGTCACCGATAAGAATATCGAGAACTCTGGCGCTCTGCTGTTGGACAATATAGGAGACTACCCCTATGTCAAAGGCGGCAGCCAGTGGCGGGCCTACGTCAATGGTGAGTACAAGGACGGCTATAACAACCCCGCCGGGGCTCTGAACCTGATTGAACTGGTTGAAGGAGACAAAGTTGAGTTTTACTATGCCGCCGGGATCAGCGATCCCGCCGACCTTGATGCAGTCAAGGCAGCGGCTACCGCTGCGGTAAAAACAGTTGCAGTAACAGGAGTTGCTCCCACTGATTGGACTCTACAGCTTACCGGGGCAAGGCAGGAAATCGTAACCAAGGCCTACTTCGAAGAAGGTCTTGACTGTCGCCCATCTCACCGGGTGTCCTGGACCGACGATGACGGTAATGTCTGGGGAGGCATGCCGCTCTGGCTGCTGGTCGGCATGGTCGATGATGACCCCGATGGCGCCGGCCATTTCAGCTTTAACGACGAACTCGCCGCCCAGAATTATGAAGTTAACGTTATAGCCGGAGACGGGTGGAAGGCTACCCTGGACAGTGCTGCAATCGCCCGCAACGACGGTTACATCATTGCCAATACCCTAAACGGAGAACCGCTGCCGCTCCAAACCGATGGCGGCAAGGGCTGCTGGCCGCTTCATCTGAAGGGTTCCGCTGTTTTTGGCGGACAGCAGGTGGGCAACATTGTTAAAATTGAACTGTCAGGTCTGCCCCAGCCGCCGGCAGGATGGACCCTGGAGATGCTCGGAAAAATAGGGGACACCATTACCCAGAAGGAGTTTGAAGAAGGACTCGCCTGCACAGGTTCAGGCCACTACAAGGAATGGACCGATAATGAAGGCAATGTTTGGTCCGGCGTGCCCCTCTGGGTGCTCCTGGGCGTTGTTGACGACCTCGAAATAAGCGGCCATTGGACTTTCAATGACAGCCTGGCTGCAGGCTATTCTGTGAAAGTGACTGCAGAAGATGGTTATGCCAGGTCCTTTAACGGTGCGGATGTAGCACGCAGTGACGATTATATCATCGCCAACAAATGCAACGGCGCCCCGCTTACCGAGGCAGCGCCGCTGCGCCTGGTAGGGACCGGTGTTGCCAAGGAGGATGGCTCCCTAAGTGGTGCCAGCATTGGTAAAATTGCCAGGATCGAAATACCCGAACTGCAGACACCGCCGGCTGACCCCGGAAGCTGGAACCTCACTCTTAAAGGTAAGATCAGTCAAGTCATCACCCAGGCTGAGTTTGAAAAAGCTCTTGCCTGCCCCAGGTCCGGCCATTATACGGAATGGACTGACGGAGACGGCAACGTCTGGTCAGGTATGCCTCTCTGGTTCCTGGTAGGTCGGGTGGATGACCGGTTGCCAAGCTCTTTCGACACTAATCTGGCAAGCGTCGGTTACACCGTTCTGGTAAAAGCCGGAGATGGATACACCAAGGATTTTGCCAGCACGGACGTAGCCAGGAACAATAACTACATTATCGCTAATAAGTACAACGGTGAGCCGCTTACCGATTCATGGCCGCTGCGCCTGGTCGGCGCCGGCGTTGCCAAAGAAGATGGTTCACTTTCTGGTACCAGTGTTGGGAATGTCACGGAAATTGAACTGACCTCTTTCAATCCTGTCCAACCGGCGCCAGCAGTACGTATCGTCAAGTATGCTGAAGACCACATCACTATCATCGACGAGATTACGGTTGATTACAGGTGGATGGAGAATGACAGCGGGTTTGACGTTATTGGAGACGGGACAACGTTATACCGCTACGAAGGAATCACAAACAACCCGGATGATGTCTGGGACGCCGATGAAACTTATCCCGGCGGTTTCAAGATAGCTAACGCTGTGAAGGGTACCCGCATTAGAGATCTTTGTGATCTTGTGGGCGGCATGGGAGCAGGGACCGATATAACGTTTGTTGCCAAAGATGGTTTTGAGACTACCCTTCCCTATTCCTGCATCTATACGGATCCTTCGGTGCAAGCGCGCCAGGGGGATGCCATTTTGGCCTGGTGGGGTGACGGAAAGTACGTGCCCGATTATGCAGACGGTATGCGTTTATTCTTTACACCGGATGACCATATCTACGGTCAATGGGATATGCACGAGACAATTCCGCCAAAATACTGGCATTATTATTACAGCGATGGTGTCCAGTATCCTTCTTGTGCCGGCTTATCACCAAAATGGATTACGGAAATCAGGATCTACTCCGTACCGCAGGGCGATTGGACACTGAAGCTGGATGGTCTGGATATCGGCGGCATGGATTACGATGTAACTAAAACCTACTTCGAACAGGCCCTTGTCTGTCAGTTTGGCGCCAATCACAAGGCAACTTATACCGATTCAGAAGGACAGGTCTGGGAAGGCATGCCCCTGTGGTTCCTGGCCGGATTTGTCGATGACGCAGACCAGCATTCCGATAACGCCTTTAATAATGAGCTGGCCTTAGCCGGGTATCAGGTTGTCATTACCGCAGCCGACGGCCATAAGGTAACTATCGACAGCAGGGATATTATCCGGAACAACGACTATATTGTCGCCAATACGCTGAACGGAGCGCTCATACCCGAGTCCGACGAAAACTGGCCGCTCCGACTGGTTGGACCTGCTGTCAGCGGGGAAACATCGATTTCAAAAATTGTCAGCATCAAGTTGGTAAGCTCTGAGCAGGGTAAACCGGTCTATACGGTAACACCGGAGGCTGACGCAGCCTACACCGCGGAGAAAACCTCCGAGGGCATCAATTTCATGACCGTCAATGACGGTGTCTCAGGGTTCAAATATTTTACCGTGGGTATCACTCCGGTTACCTCCCATGATGGTAACGAAACAGCGGTCTTTACTCACCTAAGAAACGGCAGCCAGCTTGAACTTAACGCCACCAGGGCTGATTTCGATCAAGTCGGTACAGCCCAGGCGGGCTTTAATGTTAAAGCAGGCGACGTGGTCAAGGTTTACCTTGTGGATGAACTGACCAACGCCATCGATCATAACCCTGTGATCCTGCAGTAAAGCTTTTGGTTTGCATCATTTGAAAGAGGGAAAAGGCGGGTTGGGCAAAACTGCGCTTGGGCGTTAAGTTTTGCCCGGCTCCCGCTTTTCAAACAAGAGCTGTAAACCATTCTGTCCGGTAGTGCAGGGCTTTAGGAGAGAGTAACCTTGTTTTTAGGGAATAGACAGTCCAGGATCTTGATTATGCTTACTGCGGTTCTGCTGGTGATTTGCCTGGTCATGCTGACAGGATGTCAGGGCCAAAAACAGGGCGACCCTCCGGCTGCGGCCGGCAGGGCGACGGAAAGCACAGGTGAGCCAACTGGTGAAACCGGAGAAACAGGCAGTGAGCCGGCAGTAACCATCACGGGAGACGGAGTAGGGCATGAAGTCAAGTTTACCCTCACCGAACTGAAGAACATGGAGGAGGGTTCGGCTGCTGTCTGCTATTCCACTGTGAATAACTGGCCGGCGAAAAAATTTGTAGTGGGCAAGGGTGTCCGGGTTGCTTATTTATTAGAAAAGGCCGGGATAAAAGAGAATGCGCAAAGGATCACCTTCAGGGCCGCGGACGGTTATAACGCCAGCTTGACCAGAGAGCAGCTGACCGAAAAGCGTTTTTGCTTTCCTGGTCTTTTGCAAGGCAGTTCGGAGGGCGCCTGGGAAGTTCCTGCGATTCTGGCCTGGGAGTATGAGGAGGACACCAGCGATTTGAGCGAGGCGACCAGTGGTAAACTTCGTTTGCTTTTAGGACAGAAATGGTTGAACGATGTGGTTACTGCCGCCTTCGTTAAAGGTGTATCAACTATTGAAGTATCGGCAGCGCAGCCCGGCCGGTGGAGTGAGGTTCAGGCCGGGCCCGCGCCGGGCAAGGTAAAAAGGGGAACAGAAATCGCTCTAAGCCACCCTCAGCAGGATCTTGTCAAAATCTACTACACTATTGACGGGAGTACTCCGGATGAGAAGAGCCTGGTCTACAATCCCAGCACGACTTACTTCCAGCCGGACCTGAACAAGCCGATCCCGGTTGATAAACCTGTTACAATCAAAACAGTTGTGGTAGGTTTCGGTAAACACAACAGCCGGGTGTCAACGTTTAAATACGATCTGGAGTAATACAAATCAACATTTGATACCTGAATGGAGTTGGGAAAGTGTGCCAAGGCCTGTTGTCTTGATGCTTGTGGCGGCAGCTTTGACTATATTCTTAACCGGGTGCCTTTCCGGAAATTCAAATAAGCTGACAGCCCAGGAAAAGGAAGCTTTGCAGGCGCTGCTCAGCAGCGATCAAGATCTTGACAATTTGACAATTCAAGGCCTTGAACTGCCGGAGGAGATAGCTAAAAAGTTTCCTGCAGTGAAAAAAACTTTAGAAATAACTTGCGGCGGGCAAAAGCTATATGCTTTTCACTCAAGCCCGCTGGGTTACAGGAGCGCTATTGATCTTTTCATTGTTATAGATGGTGAAAAAAACGAAATGCTGGGAACCAGGGTGTTGCAGCATGATGAAACCCCCTTGTATGGAGGAGATAGCCTGACCGAGGAATGGTTCTTAAACAGATTCAAAAACAAGGGCGCAGACCTGTATTTAAACAGGGTACCCCTGGAGCAAACCCAGCCCAATGATGTGATCCAGATAACCTGCGCCACAGTTAGTTCCCAGGCGGTGATCAACGGAGTCAACGCGGCGATTGGGACCTATCGCGAATTAATTCTGGGTGAAGAAGCGCAGCCGGTGCCTCTGAAAGTAGAAGGGTTCGTTACTGAAATCAACTAGGGGAAGGGACATTATAGAGCAAAGTCCCGGGAGTGTCTGATTTTGAACAGAAGAATTGTTCAGATTATTGCCGCCGTAGTTTTTAACGGCCACTTTACAGGTTTTCTCAGGGGGACGGTATATAACGGAAGCCTGAAGAAGATTTGTGTACCGGTGCTGAACTGCACCTCCTGCCCCGGCGCATTGGGTTCCTGCCCTCTGGGACTGATTCAGAGTTCCATTTTATTCGGTAATTACCAGCTTCTACTCCTGATTACCGGAATTCTGCTTTTCCTGGGAGGGTTGCTGGGACGGTTTATTTGCGGCTGGCTTTGTCCCTTCGGCTTTGTGCAGGAACTGCTTTATAAACTGCCGTTGCCCAAGTACCGGCCAGGCCGGAAATTGGTCAAGTTGAATTACTTGAAATACGTAGTGCTGGTCCTGTTTGTTTTCCTGTTTCCCGCCCTCGGCCTTACTTATTTGAGTGGTTCCACCTTCTGCAAGTTCTTGTGTCCGGTGGAGACCCTGGAAGCATACCTGCCCTTGATGGCAGTACAACCTTCCCTGATCACAACGGCAGGTTTTTTGTTCAAGTGGAAACTGATTTTGCTGGCCGTCTTTGTAGTGCTGGCCATGATTGTTTTCAGGCCTTTTTGCAGGTATATTTGCCCTCTGGGAGCAGTTTACGGGTTGTTTAACCGGTTCAGCCTGCTGGGGCTTGAGTCTGATCGAAAACAATGTAAAATGTGTGGGGCCTGTCAGGAACAGTGTGAATTGGGGATAGATGTAGCCAACAAACGCGGTAGCCCGGAATGTATCCGTTGCACGCAGTGTTTTGCAGGTTGTCAGGATGAGCTATTGAAAATTAAGGTTGGTTTAAATCTAAATGCATTAAATTTAAAGAAAAAAACCGACGACAGCAAGAACTTTAAAATGTAAATCAGGCGAGCAGGCCGGGAGAAGATTCTTTTCCTGACGCCGGCTGACAAAGGTAGCGCAACGTACCATGATTGAGCGTGGAGGGCAGGTTAGCTGATGGAAAGTAAGGTTGTTGACCAAAAAAAGATTCTTTTGGCGGTAGTTGCCCTGCTGGTAGTGATTATTGCTGTGTTTGCCTTGTTGAACCGCAGCGGTGAAGAACTGCACGAAGGAGAAATCTTAATTAAAGCCGGCGGTACCACGTTGGGTGTCCTGACGGTTGCTGATCTCCAGAAGCTGCCGGCAGTGCAGAAGAAAATGGTAATACAGTCCACCGGCGGCATGACTAAACACGATTTTACCGGCACTCCACTGCTGGATGCCTTAAACAGCATCGATCCCGGTCTGACTCAAGAATATACCAGGATTATTACAAAGGGCATTGATAACTATACGTCAGGCGTGGAAATGTCTGAAGTCTTAAGACCAAATAACGTGTTTATAGTTTATGCTGATCATGGTGAACCCTTGAAAACAAAGACCGGTGGAGAGGGCGCCATGCGGATTATTATCTATCAGGATGAGTTCGGCCAGCGCTTTACCAATTTTTTAACAAGTCTGGAATTGCAGTAGACAAAAATATTGTTTTTTATTTAATAACCCTTACATGCGGACAGCATTTAAGCTGCTTAAGCCCCTGCTGCCTGCAGGCCGTTTGGTTGAAAAAGGGGGGTGGGCTTGGGTTTTGTTCTCAGTAAACAGGGATTAAGTGCTGTCAAGCCTTGTTAAGTCTTGACAGGTAAGGTAACTGCTTAGGCCCTCCCTGATCGTCCGGTGGGGGTAAAGTAGATACCTGCCTGCTTTGCTTGATTTTTGAACCCTGTTTTACGAATACCGGGAAAGGGTAAAAGAAGGAACTATATTTACGGAACACGATACTTGAAGCCAATTAAAAGAGAGGAGGATTCTCCAGTGCAAAGTTATTGCAAGAACGGGTTGGGAAAACTGGTTGCCGTATTTTTAATGCTGGGATTACTTTTCGGATTGGGCAGCGCTGTGCCTGCAGTTGCTGAAACTGGAGGTGGAGGAGTATCGGTTACCTTGAACCTGAGCAAGAGCACGGCATATGTGGGGGACAGGATTACCGCTTCCGGTAAGGACACCCCAAGCGCCTGGGTGCCCCTTAAAGTGCTCGACAGCAACCAGAACATAGTTGTCTTTGATGCGACGAAGTCGGACGCTGAAGGCAATTACAGCATTGATTTTATCGTCCCGGAAGGTATTGAGGGAGTTTTAACAGTTGTAACAGGCTCCGGCAGTAATGTTGCCAGCAAGAATCTTACCATAACCCGCCGTCCCGGCGGTGGTGGCGGGGGCGGAGGCGGCGGAGCCTCACCTGCAGTCAACACCACCGGACAGGCCTCCATTAACCCCTTCGCCGGAGGAAAGGTCAGCCTGAGCAGCGATGTTTCCCTGAACATTCCGGCCGGGGCTTTAAAAGGCACGACGAAGGTTGATGTTACCATTAAGAAGGTCAGCGACCCTCCGGCAGCCCCTACAGGATTCAAGATCCTGGGGTCAGTCTACGAGTTTAAGGTTGACGGAAGCGCTGATTACAATTTTAATAAAAATGTCACCCTGACCTTTAAATTCGATCCAGCTTCAGTACCAGCCGGGGAGAGGCCCTCTGTTTACTACTACGACGAAGCTTCATCTCAGTGGGTAAACCTGGGCGGCACCATTTCTGGAAGCAACATCACAATCAGCGTGAACCACTTCACCAGCTTTGCAGTGCTGGTAAAGGAAACAGCGGATGCGCCGGGTACCACTGAACCGGAACCGGGTACCCCGGTTCCCGGACAGCTCTTTTCCGATGTTCCAGCCTCCTACTGGGCCAGCGAAGCCATCAATGAATTGAGTGAACTTGGCTGTATCAGCGGCTATCCCGACGGGACTTTCAAACCAGAAAACAGGATCACCCGCGCTGAATTTGCCGTAGTCCTGGTCAAAGCTTACAATATCAATGTTGCTGCCGGCAAGGTCTTTGACGATACTGCCGGCCACTGGGCCAAGGACTACATTGCCAGTGCTTACGCTGCCGGCATTGTCAGCGGTTACGACGAGAACAGTTTCGGGCCGGATGACCCGATCACCCGGGAGCAGATGGCTGTGTTGATCGTCAAGGCAGCAGGGCTTCCTCCTGCAGCGGGAGAGTCCCAGTTCACCGACAGCGCAGCTATCTCCGGCTGGGCTAAAGGGGCTGTTGCCACTGCGGCGGAGAACGGAATCATCAACGGGTACCCCGATCAAACCTTCCGGCCTCAGGGTAATGCCACCAGGGCAGAGGCTGTTACGGTTATTGCTAAGGCCTTGAGTAAATAAAACTACCAACCAGTTTTCTTCCGACCAGGTCGAAAGGATTGCCGGCCGGCTGCGGTTATGAGCCGGGCGCGGTTATTCCGCTCCCGGCTTTCACCATCAGATAACAGCTTTTTAAGCAATCGGTGGGCTAAACAAAATTTATCTTTCTGCCATCCATAAGCTGTATTTTGAGTAATTTAATATGTAAAGTTATCCCTTAAGGCCATATTTTTAGAATTTGAAGCTGTTGAAAACTCTGAGTTAAAGGAGTACGTTGAAATGAAACCTGGATTTGGGTACGCCCGAAGGAATATACCGAAAGTAAGCAACAGCACTGTTTGTCTTGTTTTTTTGTTACTCCTGGTTGCTTCTTACTGGTTTCTTGCTCCGGATGCTATTGCAGATGAATCTGCAAAGCCTGAGCAGGTTATTCTGACCTGGACTGGGGACCCGGCTGGATCTCAGACAATTACCTGGTTAACGCCGGACAATGAGCCTGCCTGCGTACAGTACTTAAGCTCGGACGGGTTTACCGGCAGCTTTGCCGGCGCTCAGGAAATCAGCGCCGGGTGTTCAAAATTCGACAGCACCAATTACCGTTTTACAGTGAATATAGCGGGATTGAATCCGGATACAAAGTATATCTACCGGGTCGGCCGGGAAGGGGCCTGGAGCGAAGCTTTATCTTTTACCACTGCTGCGGACACGGAAAAATTTGAATTTTTGTATATGGGAGATGTGCAGTCGGGGTATGCCCAGTGGGGCGACACTCTGAATTCAGTTTATCAGGCCAGTCCCCGAATCAAGTTTGCTCTTTTGGGCGGGGATTTGACGGACAACGGCGACGATGAATATGAGTGGGGACAGTTTCTTGATGCCGCGACGGGCGTATTTTCTTTGATCCCGGTGATGCCTGCCCTGGGCAACCACGACGGGAGCATGTATTTAAATTTCTTTGCCTTGCCGGAAAACGGCCCGGAAGGCTTTAAGCGGGAATTTTACTCCTTTGATTACGGGAATGCCCATTTTGTAGTACTGGACAGCAGCTACAACACTGATGAAAGAGTAAAGCAATGGCTGCAGGAAGACCTCCAGGCCGCTACAAAAGAGTGGAAGTTTGTCGTTTTTCATGTACCGGCCTATCCGGCCACTTACGATTATAAGGAAATTGATAAGTCCATACGCGCAAACTGGATCCCAGTTTTGGAACAGAACAGGGTGGACATGGTTTTTGTGGGGCACCAGCATCAGTATATGCGGACCCACCCCCTTTATCAGGGAGAAGTCCAGACCGATCCGGCGGCTTACGGTATTGTCTATGTGATGGGAAATGCCGGTTCCAAGACCTACCCGGGGGGCGGAGAGTTCTCCTATATCGCTGTTGAACGGACCGGCAGCAACTATCAGATTATCCAGCTTGACGGTGATGTTTTGACGCTGACGGCTAAAGAGGCAAGCGGTGAGCTGATTGAAACCTATACCATAAACAAAGGAAGCACGGCCCCGCAGAACCCCGCCTACACACTTTCTCCCCTGCCCGATTCTGCCTATACCACCGGGACAACTAAGGACGGCATCAAGACAATGACTGTCAATGCCGGTGTGGCAGGGTTCAAATACTTTACGGTGGGCGTTACACCGGTTGCTCCCCATAATGGTATAGAGACAGTGGTTTTCACACATCAAAGAAACGGCAGTCAGCTTGGACTTAACGCCGCCAGAGCTGATTTTGACCAGGTTGATTCTGCCCAGGCTGGTTTTAATGTCCGGGAGGGTGATGTAATCAAGGCCTGTATTGTTGACTGCTTAACCAGCGCCGCCGGTGTGAACCCTGTGATTCTGCAATAACGTTAGAGAGGGGCGGCTGTGTGGGAGCAGTTACTGTTGACAGGCTTAGTTTCAGGTATCAGCCGGCAGCCGGAGAGGTCCTGAAAAACATCAGCTTCACGGTTGAAAAAGGGGAGATAGTAGCACTTTTGGGTTTGAGTGGGTGCGGCAAAAGCACCATATGTCAATGTTTGGGCGGTATTATCCCCCACTTGCTCGGAGGTGAAATGACAGGACGGGTCCTGGTAAACGGAAAGGACACGAAAGATCACAAAGTTGCTCAACTGGCTCTGGAGGTTGGACTGGTTTTCCAGGATCCCGACACGCAGCTTTTTTTACCCACTGTGGAAGATGAAATAGCCTTTGCGCCGGAAAACCTTTGCCTTCCTGTGGAAGAGGTGGCGGCTCGGGTAAACAACGTCTTGGAACTCCTGGGAATCAATGACTTAAGGCATGCAAATCCAAACAACTTATCCGGCGGGCAGAAACATCTGGTTGCCATGGGCGCAGTCCTGGCTCTTGACCCCGGCGTCCTGGTGCTTGATGAGGCAATGGCCCAGCTGGACCGGGACGCTAAAAGGAAAATTAATGATATCCTTTGTGATTTACGCCGGAGGGGCAAAACCATTTTAATTGTGGAACATGATCTGGAAACCGTGTCCATTGCCGATCGTGTTCTCATACTTGAAAACGGATTGTTGATCAGAGACGGACAAGCATCAGGTGTGCTGGGAGAGCGGGAATTCCTGATCCGACACAAATTGAAATTCGAGGAGGAGCCGGGGATGGACAGATGGGGTTTATAGATTTAATTGATGTCAGTTTCAGCTATCCGGGCCAAAAGAGACCCGCTTTAAGGGAGGTCAATTTAAGTATCCAAAAAGAGGGGATAACTGCTGTCACGGGACCCAACGGCAGCGGTAAAACCACATTCTCCAAGCTGATCACCGGCATCCTGAAACCATCAACAGGCTCAATCACGGTCGGTGGACAAACCCTGGCATCCCTGACCCTATCCCAAATCGGCCGCAAGATTGGTTATGTTTTTCAAAACCCCGGCAAACAGCTGTTTTGTGAGACGGTGGAGGAAGAAATTAGTTTCGGCTTGCAGAATCTCGGCATGCCCCCGGACCAGGTATCCCGTAAAGCAGGCGAGATCATGGAATACTTTGAGTTGACCAGGTATTCCCGGTCTTTCCCCTTGAGTTTAAGTGAGGGGGAAAAGAGGCGACTGGCCATAGCGGCGGTTTTGGCCCTGGAACCGGATATGCTTGTTCTCGATGAACCGACAACAGGTCTCGATCCTCACCGGAAAAAACTATTGGGTGATTATTTGGAAAGAATAGCAGCTTCAGATAGGGGTGTGGTTATAATCAGCCATGACCATAGATTCATTGGCAGGCACGCCACCAGGATGCTCAAGCTGGAAGGCGGGCAGTTCTTAGAGTTGTGACCCGAATACTGGTATCAATGGTAAAAGGACAGGGAATGAACATGATCAATATTGATCCCAGGACCAAGATAGTAGTTATTGTGTGTTTGTCAACTCTGGCTGTTTTTCTTAATACACCCGGTTTATTGCTGCTTTTGTTTGCCTTTACGCTGGTTGTACTATCACTATTACGCGTAAACTTTTTGGGGATTACAGCAAAATTTAAAAAACTGATACCTCTGTTGCTGGCAATGCTGTTCATTCAGAGCGCCTTTGCTCCAGGGGGAGAAGTGCTGCTTTCCCTGGGGGGTGTTCCCGTCCTGACGGCTCATGGAATTAATTCAGCGCTCTGCATCTTGTTCAGAATGCTTACGTTTTTTGCCTCGGCGATGATTATCATGACCAGCAACTCCAAAGATTATATTCTTGCCCTGGTCCAGTTGAAAATTCCTTATGAGATCGCCTTTATGGTTATGGTGGCATTTCGTTTTTTGCCTGTTTTTGTGGAGGAGGTCAAGGATACTCTGGTAGCAATCCAACTCCGGGGTGTTGACTTGCAGAAAATTGCCTGGAGAAACAAGCTCAAATTTTATAGCCATTTTTTCACACCCCTGCTCAACAGCGTTATGATCAAAGCCCAACAACTGTCCATCACGATGGAGGCAAGGGCCTTCAGGGTTTACCGGCGGCGTACCTACCTGCGGGTTTTAAGATACAGCAGGTTGGATTATCTTGTTATGGCTGTTTTTATAATCTCTACTCTGGCAGTGCTGATGCTGGACTTTATTGATGTTTTACAGGTGGCTAAAAACTCAAGATGAGGGCCGGTGAGCCTGTGAAAAAGCTTGATTGCTATCTAACTATCGTCCTTCTTGCTCTGATTCTGGTTAGTTTGGCGGCGCTTTACCTGCTGCAGGGCCGGCCTGCGGGGGAAAATTTAACTGTGGAGATTTATAAAAACGGCCGGCTGTACCGGAGCATGCTGCTGGCTGAGAATTCAGCCGGAGAAATTAAAATTTCAGACTCAGAGGGGCATTATAATTTGGTAGAGCTTAAAGAAGGCAAAGTCAGGATTAAAGAAGCTGACTGCCCCAATCAAGTATGTGTCAGTACGGGATGGCTGAGCAAGCCCGGCCAGATCTCGGTGTGCGCGCCAAATAAGTTAAAAGTGATTGTTATAGGTCCATCTGAATGGACAGACCGGGTGGATACTATTACCTATTAAACGATACTGACGCCTATTAATCTTAAAGGATGAGGTTAATGCATGTTTAACACGAGAAGGATGGCTGTTATTGCTGTGTTTGTGGCCCTGGCTACGGTGTTAAACATTGTGGAAAGATCCGTGCTTGTCCCCGGCCTACCCCCGGGTGTTAAACCGGGCCTGGCCAATGTTATGACTCTATTGTCGATTCTGACCCTGGGTTTTAGGGATGCTTTTTTTATTGTTGCTGTCAGGTGTTTCATGGGAGCACTAATTGCCGGCAATCCGGTCAGCTTCTTATTTAGTTTCACTGGCGGTGTGTTCAGCACCCTGGTCATGGTTGTAATGTGGAGATATTTTAATAAAGTCGTCAGTATTGTAAAGATCAGCATGGTTGGAGCCGTCTGCCATAATCTTGGCCAGTTGTTCATAGCGGCCCTGCTGGTCCGGTCCTGGCAGGTTTATGTTTTTTTGCCCGTACTGATGCTCTCTGCTGTCATCACCGGGTATATCGTTGGTGTCTTGACCAGGCAATTGTACCTCTCCCTGAACCAGCGAAATCTGAGATGGACTGATTAACCGGACCGGAAAGCGCGCCTGGCGGCAGGGGGAGACAGCCATGGAGTCCGCTAAGTATCCCGGAGCGGCCTGTTTACAGAACTGAACCGGGGTCTTTTACTTATCGAGTACCCCCCCGCCCGTGAATCCTGCATTATAAAAGGGCATAAGCAAAGAGGTGATTTGAAATGAAAGTTTTTTCAGTATTTGGGGTTTCCCTGTCAGGTAAAACCACAACCATTGAACATATTATTGCTGAACTAAAAAGAAGGGGTTACAGGGTGGGTTCGGTTAAAAATATCCATTTTGAAAAATTTACCCTTGATTTGGAGGGCAGCAACACCTGGAGACATAAACAGGCCGGTTCGGAGCTGGTGGTGGCAAGGGGTTTGAGGGAGACGGGTATTCTCTTCCCGCAAAAACTGGGTTTGGATAAGATCCTGAGTTATTTTGATCATGATTATGTTGTTGTGGAAGGCGTAGCTGATACCGTCCTGCCTAAAATACTCTGTGCCGGTGAGACGGGGGAAATTGAAAGCCGGTTGAATGATCTGGTATTTTTGATTTCCGGCCGTATTTCCAATCAATTATCAAAATACAAGAATGTACCGGTGCTGAATCCCCTGCGGGATATCGAAAAACTTGTCGATTTAATTGAAGAAAAAGTTACTGAAAAAATGCCCTTTGTTCAGGGTCTGGATCATTGTAACGCTTGCGGCAGCAATTGCAGGGATCTTGTTGCAGGAATTCTCAAGGGCGAGAGAAGGCGGGAGGAATGTGTTTACGTAAAAAACAGGGTATCCCTTTTTATCGGACAGCAGGAAGTAAAAGTTAACTCGTCATTTGTCGCAGGGTTAAGGATGTTACTGGACGGACTTTTAGCTCAGCAGGAGTATTATAATCCCGGTGACGAAATAAAAATAACCATAGGGAAGAAATAAAGTGGATTGTATAAATATCCTGCAAGAAGCTCTGAAAGTGAAGGTGCTGTCCTGTAAAAAGAAACTGAGCCTGCGAAATAACGTGTTTTATGTTGAAACGGTTTCCGGAGATGGCCTGAAAAGGCCATATATCATTAAAGAACACCTGCACTCTTCAAACGGGGATGAAGTGTTTTTCCTGAGCACTTTGAAGCGGTATGGCCTCAATGTGCCGGAGATTATCTGGCATGATTCCAGATTTGTGATCATGCAGTATATCCGGGGCACTTTGTTGACGGATTTGCTTGCAAGCCCCGGCGGGGATCAGGAATTATGGATTGAACAGCTGGCTGATTGGTTAAAAAAATTGCACGGGTTTATAAACTCATCCAGCCGGGTCTGTTTGTGCAAGTCTGATTTAAACCTGCGCAACTTTATTTTTGACGGCCGGGAATTTTATGGCCTGGATTTTGAAGACGTTTGTTTTTATCCCCCGGAGAGGGATTTGGGGGGAATCTGTGCTTTTATCCTCAATAATGACCCTATGTTTGAACAGTGGAAGTACCAAATTTGCAGTTCCTTGATCAAGGCCTATGAAAGGGCGCCGGTTAATAATTGCTTTACTGAACTCGACCTTGAGGCAATATGGTATTATTTAATAGAAGAGCTAAAAGCAGCCGCCTCCAGGCGGGAAAAACAACGGGACATTCTGAACGGTAAAATCAAAGAAATGATTGCTCTGCAAAAAACCTCCGCTGGTTTAAAAGATTTTCTTATCGGCTCTTGAGGGAAGGTCCTCCGGGACACTTCCAGCGGCAACATGTCCCGGATTCTTTCCTGCCCTGGATCCGCTCAGAAAAAATTCAACCAAAGTTCCGCTGACGTGCTGCCGCTGAAAAGGTTGAATGACTTGCCTTCAAGGAAAAACATACCGGGGGCTGAAACTTACCGGCTGCTGCGCACAGAAATTTCCCCCGCAGCGATCTCTTTGGCGCCGGTGTTGCAGCTGTGGACTTATTTACAAATTGGGTGGAAGACGAAGCCTTGTTTGCCAGGACCTGGCAGGGGGTGTTCCCCACTCTCCCAGCCCTTTGTGTGTTTTCTGGAAAAACTGTTAAGCCGGGGGGAGTGGTTTTGCTACCGCTGCAGAAGCCCCGGAGTGTTTGGAATCCTTGGGCTAGCATTAGATCTAATTTACCGCTGGCCGGTTGACCAGTACGCGATTATTGATTATTGGGGGGAGGGTTCCCGGAGAACTTAAGATTTGGCGAGAAGCTCCCACATCTCTTCGGTCAGCCCTTCTATGTAAGCGGCGTTCTCAACTTTCTGCACCCAATACACTGGAATTGCGTCAGGCCGAGCAGCGTCCCCAGGATGGCGCCTGTAATTGACCCGGTGGAGTCGCTGTCACTATTGAGCACCCCTTTTTTTGTCAAAGGCACTGCGAAGTTAATATTAAATTTCCTGCTCCCTTATAAGTTGGACGGACCAGGAAGATATTTTACCGGCTGCATTATAGAGAACACCCTTTGCAGAATACTCCGATTCGTTGATTTGCGTCAGGATTTCCGAGCCAAAAACCTCTCCTTTTTCAGAGCTGAACAGGGAAATGATTGAATCCTCAACGATTGCAAAGCTTCCCAATAATGTCCCCAACTCCGGGTTAACTGATTTCCAGGATGTAATGTCATTTTCAAAGGGCATAATTTCATAGTCGTTTTTTAATTCTACGGGGTTTTCCCCTGAAAGACTCATGGAGCTGTTGATAAACCATGTGTTTTTGAGGTGTACAATCTCAGACTGTCCAATGGCATTTAAAGGATTGCCGTTTTGGTCGTAGTAGGTTCCTTTCCCGGTCCATGTGCTTTCTAAAAACAAAAAGGTATGTTTCATATAACCCTCCTGTTATATTAATATGTCAAACTGAAGTTTTGACTGAAATACTATACAATTTTTAACATGTTATTGTTAACAAAGCAAGTCTATAACTCTATTTTCTTGAAAGACATCCCGTCTGGTAAAAAATCATGCTGTTCCCTCTGCATTGGTAAAATTATTGAGTATGTTTGTCAAAAACCGCAAAAATGGTTGTGCCGCAGTGGCTGGTTTCTATTTTAATTGTAGCGTTATGCCGGTTGGCGATGCTGATAATGTCAGTATAAACAATTTTATAGTGAATACCAAGAATCCTGGTTATATTTTTTGTAACTCCACAAAAAAGCCTCTCCCGAAGGGGGGAAAGGTTCTAAAAAAGAGTTCATGTTATTTAAAACGGCTGTTTTCAATAGTCATCGGCTTTCCTAGTTCAGAAGCTGATGTCGACCACGCCGCCCTTGCTATCCTGTTTCCAGTTTACTTCTGCGCCCAGAGCTTCGCTGACGAAGCGCAGAGGTACCATAGTTCTGTTGTTCTCAATGACTGCAGGCGCGTCAAGGGGATAATCCTGCCAAGCGGGACCCTGGCCCCCATGGTCAATTCCATTCCCGGATAGGGGCCGTTATCCAGCTTCAGCCGGTTGCCGGTAACCACCAGGAAGTTTCCGGGCTGAACGTAATCCAGCCAGGTCTGCCTGTCCCCGGCCAGGGCCACATCTGCGGCAGGCATCCAGCCGCTGTAATTGTATGTCTGAACAAAATACCACCGGCCGTCCAGGCTTTGGTGTAGGAGCAGGACCGGCTCGGCCGGGCCTGCAGCTGTTTCCTGGAACAGGTCGAAATCGTGGTCGTCCGGTTCTTCCAGCGATTCAGCGGCAGTGGGGAAGGTCCGGATGTTGGTTCTGCGCACCGTCAGGGCAGGTGTAACACTGTTTTGCTCCCTGATGCCGGGCAGGTTCATCTGCTGAAGGAGGCTTTCGTAATAAGCTTGATCCACTTTGATGCCGTTTGAGTAACGGTCCTCTTCCGGAAAGGGGCGCCGGGTTATCAGTTCAGTTAACTGGTTGCGGTCCAGGAAAGCAGGATAACTGGTTAAATCGTAAACCAGATCCGGCAGGGTATGGAGGATGTCCCGGTTAAAAGCTTCAATTGCTTCCCTGCCCATAATCAAGCTTTCCGGGTCCGGCAGTTTAGCGGTCCAGAAATCCGGGGAAAGCATCTCCGGTGTTACATTCGGCACGGTTTCAAGAGCGCTGCTCCGGCCGGGTGCAAAAAGCACCCCCAGTGTAAGAAAAAGAAGTGCGGTAAAAACAAGCCCCTTTGTTTTTAGCGTCATTGCAGGGTTTCTCCTTATGATCAAATTCACTTATTTGTTATTCGGTAATCCAGTATGTTTCAACAGCTTTTCCCATAAGTCGGGGCGCTTTTTTTTAAGATCGAAGGGCTTTCCCGTGCCGTCAACAAACGCATGCACAGTTCTTCCCCCGGTCGCTTTCCCGGTGGCTTCTTCGGGCTTGATTATAAGATAATCAAAAATCATGCGAGTTCGCCCCAAATAGGAGAGTGTTGTGCGGAGGATATATCTTTCTTCTGGTTTTAAGTTTCTCCTGTAACGGCAGGATGCTTCAACGGCTACTACTGTAATACCCTGTTCATGAAAAAATTGTTGATAAGGAAGGGCAATTTGTTTTAGCAGGGCAATCCTCCCATCAGTAAACCAGTCAAAATACCTGGCGTAATAGACAATTCCGGCAGCATCGCAGTCTCCCCAGCGAACCTCCCTTTCCTGCTCACAGACAATAATGCTGCCGCTACTGGATAATCTATTCTGCATCTGAGTCCACCCCAACTGTTCATTTGAATTCAATAATTAAATGTGAATGCTGCAATCTAATATTTGTTTCCAATGCGTGGAATCTGGAAGTTATTACTAAGACTTGCTTCCCCAATTTTATAATTTAAGAGCTAAGATTTCAAGCAGGATTTCAATTTATTGGCTAAAATTTGTACGAGCAACTGTTGTCACTGCTGTTCTGAACGGCCCCGGCGGTTCCGGGGCGCCCTCCTCCGGCAATAGCCCGGCTTGCAGCCGGCCTTTGCTTCTGAGAGAGTAAAAAGGCCAGGGAACATAATCAGAAACCCCCTGTCCGGTGTCTTTACGCCGGACAGGGGGTTCCGTTTAAGATGAAGGCCGGAAGCGCGGCGCAGTCGCGTTATTTATATATGAGACCATCACCATATAAACAACCAGGCCGCAAGCCGTTGCCGGCAGAAAACAAATACCTAATTCCCAGGGGAATAAACCGGCGCGTGCTATTCCCGGCAATAGATGTTATTGAACCGGTGTCCTACTGAACTTTATTTTTTTTCCAAAATCATCAAAGATAGTGTAAACAACGGGCACCAGCACAAGGGTAATCAGTGTGGACATGGTTAAACCAAAGGCTACCACGATAGCCATCGGGGCCCGTGATTCGGCTCCTTCGCCGCCGCCGAAGGCCATCGGCAGCAGGGCGAGAACAGTGGCAAGGGTTGTCATCAGGATGGGCCGCAGCCTTACCGGTCCGGCTTCCAGGATGGCCTGGTTGCGCTCGTAACCACGCTTGCGAAGGGTGTTGATATAATCAACCAGGACGATGGAGTTGTTCAGGACAATTCCAACCAGCATTATGGCTCCGATCATGGCCGGCACGCTCAAATGATGCCCCGTCAGGCCCAGCCCCAGGACAACGCCGATAAAGGTGGGGGGCAGCGCGAACATAATGATAAAGGGCTGGAACAAGGACTCAAATTGAGCTACCATGACCATGAAGACAAGCATTATGGACAGCAGCAAAGCAATTCCCAGGGAGCCGAAGGATTCGGCCATATCCTCGCTCTGGCCGCCCACCTCAACCAGGTACCCTTCGGGTAATGAAATTGCGTTTAATTTTTCCTGAATATCTTTGTTGATACTGCCCAGGTCCCGCCCGGCAATATCGGCGGTAATACTTACTTGCCGGGTCTGGGCGTACCTGACTATTTGCTGCGGCGTACTATGGGTTTCCAGCCGCGCTACTGCCTCCACAGGCACTCTGGCGCCGGTGGGGGATACTATGGTCAGGTTGGCCAGGGCTTCTGAAGTGGCTGCAAAACCGCGGGAAGTTTCCAGCCTGATATCCACCTCGTCATCACCGGTCCGCATCCGGCTAACAACCTGACCGTCAAAGGAATTGCGGACTGCCGACAGTACCTGGCCCGCGGACAGGCCGTAAAGGGATGCCTTTTCCCGGTCTATCACCAGCTGCAATTCTGATCTGGTGTCTTCCAGGGAACTTGCTGCATTTCTGATACCTTCAATTCCTTTAATCATATCCAACATCTGGTTGCCTAATTGCTCCAGCAGGGTAAGGTCATCGCCCCGGATAGAAACTTCCACAGGGCTGCCGGTGGTTCCGGTGGCAGAGCTGCCCACTTTCACAGTAATCTCTGACCCCGGTACATTAGTCAGAGCGCGGCGTAATTTTTCCGCCGCATCTTTGGTTGAGGTGGAGCGCTCTTCCAGGGGCTTAAGTTTAATTTGGAGAGAAGCTTCTTCAGTGTTTCCTATACCCAGCATGGCCAGTTCGCCGGAACCCACTGTGGTAAAGATGGAGTCAACCTCATTGATTTCATGTCTAACCAGGTTTTCAACGTTTTCGGCAACTCTTTGGGTTTCCGCCAGTTTAGTTCCGGTGGGCATTTTTATGTCTACCGTCATTTCACCCTGGTCCATTTCCGGGATGAACTCGGTACCGATTAAAGACGTGGCTGCAATGCTTAATGCCAGCGCCACCACAACAAAACCCACCACTTTCTTCCGGTTGCCCAAAGCCCATCTCAAGAGTCTTCCGTAAAGCCTGTTCAGGGTTTGCAGGAACTTGCCGAACAGGAGGACGGGGTTTTTGGTTTTGTTTTCGAAAAGAACCTCATCCGGAGGCGGAATATTTTGCAACAATTTCGAAGAAAGCATGGGCACCAGGGTCAAGGCGGCAAAGAGGGCGGCGATATGAGAAAAGCTGACTGTCAAAGCCAGTGGTTTGAACAGGATCCCGGCTAAACCCTGAACAAAGACAATGGGCAGAAAGACCACGACCTGGGCCAGGGCCGATGCGGTAACCGCGTTACCCACTTCAGCAGTACCCAGCTTGGCGGCCTCAATAATCTTAAAGCCGTTTTGCCGGTAACGGTAGATACTCTCCAGGACCACCACTGAAAAATCCACCAGTGAACCCAGTCCCAGCATAAGACCGCCCAGGGACAGCAGGTTGATGGTCTGGTTGCCGAAGTATAACATGGCAAAGGTAGCAATAATTGAAATTGGTATAACCAGGACCACCACCAGGGTGCTGCGGAAACTGCGCAAAAACATGTAGAGGATGATGAAAGCAAATAAAGCCCCCAGGAGTCCGTGGTGGGTAACATTTTCTATTGAATTCTGAATGAATTCGGCGCTGTCCAGCAATGTTTCAATCTGTACCCCTGCGGGCAGTATTTGATTAAGCTGCGCAACCTCCTCGTTAACTTTCCTGGCGACCTGCACGGTATTGCTGCCGGAAGCTTTCATGATGTACATGCCCAGGGAAGGCTCGCCGTTTACGGAGGTATACGTTGTCATCTTCTTGAAAGAATCTTCGATAACGGCGAGATCCCTTAAGGCAACCGTATTTCCGGTGCCGGGAATAGCGACCCGGACATTTTCAATGGATTCAAGGCTGGTGTATTCACCTAAAACCCTGATGGACATTTCACTTGAGCCGCTTTCCACACTTCCCGCCGTGCCGGAAATATTGTCTCCGGCCAGGGCCTGGATCACCTGGCTGATATTCAAGCCGTAGGCTTCTGTTTTGGCCGGATCAAGTTTTACCTTTATTTCTCTCTCTTTTCCCCCGCTGACGTCAACTGAGGCGACACCTTCAATTCTTTCCAGACGGGGTTTGATCGTATCTTCAGTGATTTTCTTCAGACGCACCTGGTCGTCACCGGACACCGAGAAGAAAATAATGGGCATGGAATTGGGGTCCATTTTTATAGTCATGGGTGACTTGGCGTCAGAAGGCAGCATGCCTTTAACCATTTCGATCTTGTCCCGCAATTCATTAACTGAGTTGTCAATATCGGTGCCCCAGTTAAACATCACGATGACCAGAGAACTTCCATTCTGGGATAAGGACTGGATTTCATCAATATTGCTGACTGTGGAAACGGCTGATTCAATGGGTTTTGTGACCAGTTTTTCCACTTCAGCCGGGGCGGCGCCCTCGTATGTAGTTATAACCACCGCCACCGGCAGTTCCATGTCGGGGAAAAGGTCAACAGCCAAACGGGGTAGGGAAAACAGCCCCAGCAAAACGATCGCTATAATGAGCATGGAGATGGCAAGGGGGCGTTCAATAGAAAGATCGGCTATCTTCAATTAGAAGCACCTCCCTGACTGTCGACCACCTTTACCCTTTGACCGTCAGTCACCAGGTGATTGCCGCTGACAATGACATCCTGGCCTTCCTGGAGGCCTTCAGTGATTTCAACCAGCTGGCCGTCGGTAATCCCCTTCTTGACGGTTACCTCTTTAGCTTTGCCGTCTTCCAGCACATAGACCCAGTATTGCCCGTCACGCTCCAGCAGGGCATCCACCGGGACAGTTACCGTACCCTGGGATAAGCCTGTTTGCAGATCTAAAACGGCCACCATGCCGGCTTTGAGATCGCCATCTTTATTATTTAGATGAATTTCCACGGGAAAAGCCCGGGTTGCGGGGTCTGCCTTTGGCGCCACCGAGGCTACGGTGCCTGTAAGGGTTTTATTGAGAGAGTTAATTGTTACAGGAACTTCAGCACCCTTTTTAATGGAAACCACAGCATTCTCAGACAAATTCACCTTGACTTTGACAGTAGCCAATTCCACCACTGTCAGGGCAGTTGCCTGGGGGCCGGCCAGTTCGCCGTTTTCGATGTTGACAGTGGCCACCAGTCCTGATAATGGGGATGTTACAGTAAAGTTGTTGTAAGTTTCCTCTGCGTTTTGCAGGGTAGCTTCCGCCTGCTTGAGCTGTTCCCCGGCCAGCTCCACCCCGATGCGGGCATTGTTGAGCATGCTTTCAGCCTGTTCAAATTGGGCTTTAGACACTGCCTGGGAATCGTAGAGCGCCTTGGTCCGGTTGTAGTCCAGTTCGGCGTCGGCCAACCCCTGTTTGGCTTTGTTCAAATTTGCCCTGGCCACACCCACGCCGGCCTCAGCCATTGTTTTAGCATTACGTGCCTCAGTGGCATCCAATTCGAGCAGTACTTGTCCACGGCTGACTCGATCGCCTACTTTGACATGGATTACAGCTACCCTGCCGGAAACTTTGGGTGCCACAGCCACCTCGGCGAAGGGAATGATTTCCCCGGTGGTGTTTAAAGTGTGGGCCAGGTCTGCAAGCCGGGTTTTGGCAATCTCCACAGGAACCAGCACTTCTTCTTCCTGTGTAACTGTTTTTTTTCCGCAGCCGCCAATTAGCGCCACGAATAGCAATACTAAGGCCAGGCTTATAAAACGTTTCAATTTGTGATCTCCCCTTCGTAAATAAATCACAGCTCAAGAAAAATTTAGAGTTAATATTGTTTTTCCAGTAATCTCACTGGTTATTTAGTTAAAACACCGTTGAAAAAAATATCCAAAGCTAAATTTGCTGTGCGCTCAAATGTTTTTTTGTCCTTCTTCTGGATAAACCATTGTAGGCCTAAACCTTCGAAAATGCTGATCAAGACATCTGCAGCGGCTTCTGCGTCCAGGGGTCTGAACTCTCCTTTCCGGATAGCCAGGAGGATATAATCTTTAAAAATAGCTTTCCTTTTTGAGTCGTTAAGCAGGGCTCGTAATTTTTTTAATACAGCTTCATCCTTGGCCTGCAGGTTAAATTCATAGATAATGGCTGATACCGGCTCGTTTATCCTTTCCAGGAATTGTTCTTTTAACCCTGACAGTTTTTCTACGGCAGATCCGTTTCCTGATAATTGAGCCTGGATTGTCCTTTCGGACTCATTCATCCATTTTTTAAGAAGGTACAGAAATATTTCTTCTTTACTCTTGAAATGCCAGTAGATACCCCCTTTACTCATTCCCGACGCCTTAACAATATCATCTACAGAAGTGCCGCCGTAGCCGGTGGACAAAAAGCAGGCTAGAGCGGCATCTGCGATTAAGTCTTTCTTCGAGTCTTTTTCCATAAAACCACCTCCCCGTGAAAAACAGACTGGTCGGTCTGGGACAATTTTACGATGGATCTTTTTTATAGTCAACATGAATCGGGCAGTTTAAATTAAAATATATTTATTAGGATACTGTTGCCGGCTTTGATATATAATTAAGATGGTTGAATATTTTGAAAGAGATTAATAAAACAGAATTTTTTAGGGTTAAAAAATAACAAACCAGAAGGAGTAGACTATTATGCGATTAGATCTTGAATTAAGTGAGCAAGAGGAGCAGCCTGTAATGTATATCAGGACAAGAACAGCGCTGTCAGGTTTGCCGAAAGTAATAGGGAATTCCTATGGGGCAATTATCAATTACCTGACCGAAATCGGTGAGCAGCCGGCAGATGCGCCTAAAGTAATTTAAAATAACTTAATAACGGTACCCGGTACCTGTTGATTAAGTTGTTGATTTTTTTCTTGTCTGTACGCTTCCGAAATGCCGCTTTAGCAGATAAGTCATGATAAATAGAATAAAGGAAAGCCGGAACAGCTGGTAAGCGGCTACCAGGGAAACATCGGCTCCCACCATGACAGCCGTGAGTCCCATTTCACCCATGCCGCCGGGAGATGTTCCCAGGAAAGCGGTAATCAGGTTCAGGGAGTGCAGGCGCGTCAGCAGGTAACCGGCTCCGAGGGAGAAGAAAACAACCGCAATACTTCCCCCCAGAGTGTAGGGTAACAGCTTTTTCCAGTTTTCGAGACGGGCAGGTTTGATGGACAATCCCAAATAGGCCCCGATACATAGCTGCGAAATTAGAACAAGGTAGGAAGGCGGGTCAGGCGCCTGGAAACCGGTGAGAACCAGGGCGGCAGTTCCCAGGAGAGGCCCCAGCAGGAAGGGAGTGGGCATGTTTGTCCGCAGCGCGACCCGGACGCTTATCAGGATTATGACGGTAAATATAAAGGCATTCCAGGGGGTTTGGATTAAACTGTCAGAAACTGCGGGAACACTGGCGGCGCCCGCTTCCGGGGTGTCCCCGGCCAGGCCGTGGATAACTATAAAGGGAACAATAAAAACCGTCGCCAGCAGTCGGATGGTTTGCATGAAAGTGACAACAGTTAAATCTGAACCTGCAATTTCTTCGCTTAAGACAACCATCTGCGTCAGGCCGCCCGGAACACTTCCAAGAACGCTGGTTGCCGGGTTTAGCCCCGTACGGCGGGAGATTATTGTTCCCACAAATAAGCTGAACAGGATTATTGAAGATGTCGCAAGGAACATGGCCGGAAGCTGCTTGAATATTTCCAGGCCTGTGGCGATGGTGAACGAACTTCCCAGCATGTAACCAAGGATGACCAGACCGCAGTTCCGAAATTCCACAGGCCAGAACAAGTTTCTTTTGGCAGCCAGGCTCCAGAGCAGGACTGCCGTCAGGGACCCCAACAACCATGGCAGGGGCAGATTTAACAGGCGGAAGAGCATTCCGCCTGTTCCAGATAACAATAATGTTTCAAATATGGGCAACAGCATTTGGGCTCCAGGCCTTAAAAATATTAACTATAATAAAGTTAAAACTCGGCATTTTTAGGGGTTCTGGGGAAAGAAATAACGTCCCGGATGTTGGTCATCCCGGTCAGGTACATTAGCAGCCTTTCAAAACCCAGGCCAAAACCTGCGTGGGGAGCGCCCCCGTATTTCCGGAGATCCAGGTACCACCAGTAGTCCTTTTTATTCAACCCCAGTTCGTCCAATCTTTTTTCGAGGTAGTCGTACCTTTCCTCTCTCTGGCTCCCGCCGATGATCTCACCCACGCCCGGCACCAAAAGATCCATGGCTGCGACGGTCCTGCCGTCATCATTCATTCTCATGTAAAAAGCTTTAAATTCCTTCGGGTAATCCGTAACAAATACCGGTTTGCCGAAGTGCTTTTCGGTTATGTAGCGCTCGTGCTCGGTCTGCAGGTCGTGCCCCCATGCCACGGGGTATTCAAACTGCTCACCTGATTTTTTTAAGATCTCAATTGCTTCGCTGTAAGTAATATGGCCGAACTTGGATTCAACGAGGTTTTCCAGGCGCCCTAGGAGTGATTTGTCAACAAAATTATTAAAGAAGCGCATCTCTTCAGGACAGTGCTTCAGGACATAACCAATTGTATACTTGAGCATATCTTCCGCCAGGTTCATATTCTCCTGTAGGCCGGCAAAAGCTATTTCCGGCTCGATCATCCAGAATTCTGCCGCGTGACGGGGTGTGTTGGAGTTTTCGGCCCGGAATGTGGGACCAAAAGTATATACATTTTTGAAAGCCAGGCAATAGGATTCTGCTTCCAGTTGACCGCTTACCGTCAAATTTGTCTCTTTCCCAAAGAAATCTTTGCTGAAATCCACTTCCTTTTTATCATCCCGGGGGAGCCGGTCAAAATCAAGAGTGGTTACCCGGAACATTTCTCCGGCGCCTTCAGCGTCGCTGCCTGTGATGATGGGTGTTTGGACATGGACAAAGTCTCTTTCCTGAAAAAATTTATGTATAGCGTAGGCAGCTACCGACCTGACCCTGAACACGGCGGCAAAGGTGTTCGTCCGGGGGCGCAGGTGGGCAATGGTGCGCAGGTATTCAAAGGTGTGCCTTTTTTTCTGCAGAGGATAGTCCGGTTCAGAATGTCCTGCAATATCAATCCTTTCCGCCTTTAATTCAAAGGGCTGCTTGGCTCCGGGGGATTCAACCAGTTCCCCCGTTGCAATGATGGCTGAGCCGGTAATTAGTCTGGCTATTTCCTGAAAGTTGGCCAGCTTTTCGTCGTAAACAATCTGGAGGTTGGAAAAAAACGTTCCGTCGTTGAGCTCAATAAAGCCAAATGTTTTAGAGGATCTCACTGTCTTCACCCAACCGCTTATTTGAATCTTTTTATTCAGGTAGTTGTCACTACGGGCAAACAACTCCTTTACCGTGGCTGTCTCCAATTCGTGTTCTCCTTTCTGAGCATAATTGTCTAAAAGGGCGCATTGCTTATTCTTTTGGTTTGTGATCTTAAATCAGCTTTATTTTCCTTCGTCAATGCAGAGCTTATTGATGGAAAATAATGGCCGGAGGGGTTTCCATAGATATTCTCCGGATAAGATATAATGATTGTGTCATTTAATGTTTAATTATCTACCTGAAAATATAAGATGGGGGGGACAAAAAGTCAAGTTTTGCAGGCTTGACACGATTAAACCTCGCTGACGGTGGCTTAGTTCAGCAGGGTTTGTTTTACAGAATTTGAACGGCGTCGTCCAGTGTTGTTAACTGTTCCAGCCCGCTCTCCGTCAAAACAAAAGTGTCTTCAATACCCACCGTTCCCTCGCCGGGAAATATAAATTTCGGTTCCAGGGCAAATACCATCCCCGGTTGCAGGATCTGGTGTTTTTTTGCTATGATCGGCATCTCGTCAAGTTCCAGTCCGATTCCGTGCCCGATGAAATTGACCTTTTTTCCATAACCCATGAAATAATCGGCAAGCCCTGACTCCTCAGCGATACTTAAGGCGGTCAGGTAGAGTTCCCTGCCGTCAAGGCCGGGCTTTATCCTCTGGATTAGCCTGCGCTTGATTTCAAGGGCGGTATTATGGGCTGCGGTCAGTTTATCGGACAGGGAACCGATAGAAAAGATCCTGGTATTGTCGGCCACATAACCATTGATAACAGCACTGTAATCAATCAGAATGGGCTCATGCCGGCCGATGGTTTTAAAACCCGGTCCCTGTGGAAAGAAAGGACCAAGACCGGAGCCGCCTGTGGGCCCATTGAAGAAACTGGGGCGGGCCGAGTTCCAACCCGACAGGATTTGAACACTGAGCTCCTGGTTAAAGGCCCTGACGCGGGGAAGTCCCTGATTGCCCCTTATTCTTAGAAACAGTTCCAATTTTCCCGACAGTTCAATTTCTGTCATTCCCTCTTTGAGCAGATTGGGAATCTCCAAAAACATTTCGGAAGTCACGCGGGCTGCTTCCTTCAGGCACTCTATCTCATGGGTTGATTTAATCATCCTAATTTCCCTGATGATCCCGGATACATCAACAACCTCCAGCGGTTCAAGCATTTCTTTATATCTGAAAAACAAATTTACCGGCAAAACATCAAACTCCAGTCCGATCCTGCCTTTGTCTTTGAGCATGCCGGCAATATTCCCGCGTATGTCCTGAATACCCCGTACGGCGGTAATCCTGTCCAGGGAGCTGTCTTCAAGGCTTCTTTCAAAGCTTTTTCTGACCATTAAAAGAGGTTCACCCTGAGCAGGTATGAAGAGGGCGGCATCCTGGCAGGTTCCGCTGAAATAATACAAATCGGTTTTTTGTAAGATCAGGGCACCCTGAAGGCCGGCCTGGCTCAAACGTTTCTGAAATCTTTCTATTCTTTCGTAAAGCTCCTTCCGGGGTATGCGGAAGCTCTGATTTTTTTCAACCATATTGTGCCTCCCGGGCTAAATGAAGCAAACAGCAAAGACAATAACAGCAATAACCCATTCTCCAACTATTCATGATTCAGTTAAAGTAAGCATGATCCTGCACTATTTGCAACAATCCTTTTGAAGTATCTTTGAGGCAGCAATGCTGCCGGCAGCAGTCTTTCTTTCTTTCCACATTTATGGAAAAAATCCTTTTAAAAGTACATAACATAAGTAAATCTGTTGACGTTGGAGCCTGGAGAATATAGCATAAACAATAACAAATATTAAATATCGTTAGTATCAATAAAAGGCTTAAAAGAGGTGAAGGAAATTGAAGAGCAAAATTGCAGAGGCCATTAACTTGCGGTATAACCCTGTAGCCATTTTGTTCAGCAATGAAAAGCCCGAAGGGGCACTCCAATTCAAGGAGGGTCTTTGGGGTTGTGTAGTGGCCATGCTGAAAGCGGCTGCAAAGGGTCGCACGGCAGTTTTTGACCGAAAAACTTACGGCTGTATAGGCGGCGGAACCGGTCTCGGCTTTGGTAACACATACGTTAATTTTCCGGGTGGGATAGAGTATTTTTTGTCTGTTGGCAATAAAGAATTTTGTGAAAGCGAGGCAGGCAAAGATATTGTAAGAAACATGCCTGCTTTGAGTCATGGCGAAGCGTACAAGAAAACCCCTGAATTTGCCAGGTCCTTTGTTGATTCGCTGCCCTATTACGATGTTCCCGCTGAGTTTGTAGTTTTTAAGCCACTGAAGGAGGTTTTACCAGATGAAAAACCTGAAGTTGTGGTTTTTCTGGCCACCCCGGATCAAATTTCAGCCCTGGCGGTACTGGCAAATTACGGAAGGCAAGGCGGGGATAATGTAATCATTCCCTTTGGCGCCGGTTGTCATAGTACTTGCATTATCCCGCTCAATGAAGGAAAATCGGATAAACCCAGGGGTGTTGTGGGTCTTATAGACATTTCCGCCCGCAAACACCTGGAAAAGGATCTACTTTCCTTTAGTGTTCCTTTTAAAATGTTCCTTGAAATGGAGGACAATGTGGAAGAGAGTTTCCTGTACAGAGATGAATGGCAGGAAATAAAAAAAAGAAACCAATAACAGAAGGAATCGCAAGAAAAGTAAAAACAAATAAAGCCGGGAGACTGATTGAAGTTCAAATGATTGAGCAGCTTTTTAGCTGTTTTTTTGTGGGATACGGGGTCTTGTAATTACAAATATAAGTATACAACCGGCAGTGAGTTCAGGCTCAAACATTTTATTTCGGAGGTTTGAAGCAGGTTATTATGCCCTATACATACATTTTGCAGTGTTCAGACGGCAGTTATTATACGGGTTGGACCGTTGATCTCGAAGCAAGATTGAAGTCCCACAACAGTGGAAGAGGTTCCCGTTACACCCGGGGCAGGTTGCCTGTCACCCTGGTTTATTGGGAATTCCATCAGAAACGCAGTGATGCCCGGCGCCGGGAGTCAGCTATCCGAAAACTGCGAAGAGAACAAAAAGAAATATTGATAAATAAAACTTCTGAATAATAGCTACAATATAACCTGCTAAAATTTAAGAATCCATTGTAATACCTTTTCTCAAAGAAAAAATAAATTATTTAATATTTGATACTATTCTATTTTAAGAAATGTCGATTACAGTTGAAATATTGTGAAAAATTTTTGCAGGATATTTTAAAATAGTAACCAATAGTTACACAGTACCAAAAAAACGAGGATGCTAAATATGTTGGAAAAAACATTATTATTCCTATTGCAGGGTATTCCTGAACTATCTGGTGAGCTTGCTTTAAGTCTGGCTTTAGCCGCCGTCCCGTTGCGCTGGGGAATCATTGTGGCAGCAGGGGCGGCCATCGCTGTATTAATCTATGTAATCAGGTTGCTGCCATTCACCTTTGGTATTCATTCGGTTGTTGGTATATTAATTATGGTCTTGCTGATTATGATAGCTACTAGAGTTAAAACAACAACATGTTTTATTGTCGTTTTTGCAGCTTTTGCAACCCTTGCAGCACTTGAATTTTTATTTAGCGAGTTGTTTTTTTCCGTTATCAAGCTTGACCCTCAGTCTGTCATTTCTAATAATTTGTTGTGGAAATTAATCGGGATGCCACAGGCGATTCTCATGATCATAATTGCCCTGCTGGTCTCCAAGTATAAGAAGCCCAGGGAGGGTATGTGGAAATTATGAGCTATCTCCCTATCAGCAAACGCTGTGCCGCCTTCCTGGCGACCCGCACAGGTCTGGCTCAAGAAAAAGAAATAATTCTGACATATGTAATTGAAGTTCTGATAATCAACTTGTTAAATATTTGTCTGGCTCTTCTTCTGGGCTTTTTTCTGGGTGTATTGCCTGGTACTGTTGCCTGCCTTGTAACAGCGTTTTTTTTCAGGCATACTGCCGGAGGGGCTCATTCAAATTCGCCCTGGCGCTGCGGTTTGGTTACTGTGACCGTTTTCCCTTTAATTGCCCTGCTGGGGTTGCACCTTTCGTTTTTGAGTCAGTCATATATTGATACCATTTCCGCTGCCTGTGTCCTTATGGGTTTGGTGAAGATCCTTCAATCAGCCCCGGTGGACAATCCCGCTGCTCCAATAATATCCCCTCTGAGGCGTAAGAAATTAAAAACCGGATCATTAATCGTTTTACTCGTTCTGGTTCTTGTATTGATATTCCTGCGACAAAGCCCGTGGCCATACGCACAGCAGGTGTCACTATGCCTGGCGCTGAGCGTGCTTTGGATCAGCTTGATGCTTAGCAGTTACGGGCACCGGATTATGGCCTGGATAGACGGAATATCAATCAAAAAAGAGAGGTTCGAGAGGAGGTGAGTGATTATGAAATATAAGTTATTTGGGTTTATGGTCACATTGTTATTATTGCTGGCAAATATTGCCTCAGCATCCGCTTGTTCTGTCTCTCAATACCAGACTGCTGTACCTGAATCCTTAAGGAGGTAGGGTAAATTGTTTTAAAGGAGGTGGTCCATTCCACCTCTTTCTGTATCAACTATATCCCGGGGTGTTATTGTTAATGGCCGATGAAAAGGACGTTTTGGAAAGAGAAAGGGAGCTGTACGAATATTTTACAATTACCCATATAATGTGTATTTTCATATTGATGGTGGTCTTAATCCTAAGCAGTGATAATGAGCAAATATATCCCGTGTTTCATATCAGGCTATTTATATTTTTATGTTTCATTGGCGTTATTTTGTTGTTTAAATTGAGGTCCTATAATCATTTTAAGAAATCCAAATTTATTTCCTTAAAAGAAACCTATTACATAGCTTTTCCCCTGGTAATGACAGTGCTGATTTTATTTTTGGTAGGGGAGCATACTTTCTGGTCAAAAATAGTGTTTCTCCTGCCGGTAATAATTGCTGCATCCGTTGCCGGTATGAAGGCCGGTCTGTATATGGCTATTCTTGGCACAGTTATTTTGTTGCTGCATTCGATTATTATTGAAGGGAATAGCATTGTGCAGGCCATAGAAAACATGCTGATTATCTGCGGCATGATGTACGTCGTGGGCTGGTCTGTTGGTGTGACTGTTGATACCGTAGGAAAACACCGGGAACAGTTAAAGGCCAATCTGCTGTCCCTTAAAGAGGAAATAAGCAAGCGTAAAAAAATTGAAAATGAAGTTGCCCGTCTGGCTCAATTAAATCTGGTAGGAGAAATAGCTGCCGGTATCGGTCATGAGATTAGAAATCCCATGACAACAGTGAGGGGATTTTTGCAGCTGATCGGCAGCAAAAAGAATTATGCAGGGGATAAAGAGTATTTTGATTTGATGATTAGTGAGTTAGACCGGGCAAATGCGATTATAACGGAGTTTTTAACCATGGCCAAAAACAAGCCGGTCGAAAAAAAAGCAAATAACATAAATAAAATCATTCAAACCCTATCCCCTTTGCTTGAATCTGATGCGATAAAGCATGATGTTCAGTTGAAAGTGGAACTGGAAAAAATCCCCGATTTGTTTTTGGATGAAAAGGAAATAAGGCAGATAGTATATAATTTGATTCGTAACGCACTGGAGGCCACCCCCGCCGGCAGTATCATAATTATAAGGACTTTTCTGGATCCGGAAGCTGTTGTGCTAGCGGTTCAAGATCAGGGACCGGGCATTGACCCTAAAATTCTGGATAAAATTGGTACACCTTTTTTTACTACAAAAGACCATGGAACCGGCCTGGGCCTGGCAGTCTGCTACAGTATTGCCAACCGGCATAATGCTGCTATTAAAATAGAAACCAGCTCATCAGGCACTACCTTCTATGTGAAATTTTATTTAGAGCGGACGAATGTTCTTGAAAGTACCGGCTGATTCTAGTAACATTATCTACCGGTTATTTTTGGTACCAGAAAAAAGATATTTGTTCCAAGAATCGTTGATAACAGGGGCTTAGCATTACCCTCATTTTTGCCTGGTATTTAGATAAAGGAGGGACAAAGGCCAGATTTTCCTTCGTGAAGATGGTACTGCCGGCATAATTCAGCAAATCGGCCTTGTGGTTTAAGTTTTTGACAAGAGGGATAGGATTCTTGCCGGCACGGATGACCGTATGTCTATTAGCTAAAACACTGATTCCTGAGGACACTCCGAAAGGGGTGTTTTGGTATTTAAAAAATGAGAACATGGTGCTGTCTGGGACTAGTAGACTAGAAGGGGCAAATTTCGACATTTATTTGGTTAACGCTATCCTATGAGCAGGAATTTGATTGCTTTTGGATAATAAATAATAGCGAGTACAGTATTCAGGGGACTAACCTTTTTTTAATATTTAATCAGGAATTTGTGTTGTCAGTTGAGGAACTTGAGATCAAACAAATACTTTTAGAACATAACACCGGTTTAACCACAGACACAAGCAGGAGAGGAGCATAATAACTATGAAACGCATTTTGGGCATTGTAGCATCACAGCGGGTACTGGGAAATTCGGAACTTTTAACCAAGGCGGCTATGGAAGCAGCTGGGGCGGACACTCAAAAAGAAATGATCAGGTTGACTGACCTGAATATTAAGTCCTGCAAAGCATGTTACAGATGCTTGCCGCCGGATGTCCCCTGTCATATTAATGATGATTTGCAATTTCTGTTGGATAAAATCCGGGCTGCTGATGCTGTTGTTATTGCGGCGCCCTGCTACTTTCTGGGTCCTCAGGGGAGCATCAGGGTGTTTCAGGACAGATTCCTTTCGGTAGGCAATAAAGCCGAGGAATTTCGCGGCAAACCCTGCATATGTATCATGACTTATGGAGCGACTGATATGAAAGGTTACGCAGAGGCGGCTTTAAACCTCACTGCCAGGTTTTTAAACTTGAATTTAATAGACAGCGACAGTTTTTTCGGGGCCAGTCCGGCGGAAGTTTTGGAAGACCCCGGAAATCTGGAAAGAGTCCGGCAAATGGGGAGGGGGTTAATGGACCCCGGTTACCGGCGAACTTTCAAAGCCAACGAATGTCCGGTTTGCTGGAGCGACCTGTTCCGTTATGAAGGTAAAGATATAGTCTGCCCCTTCTGCAACACCAGGGGTGAGTTTAAAGCTGAGGGTCAGGAAGTTAAAATGGTCTTTTATCCCCGGGATAATCACCGTTTCACTGAAGAAGGACGCTACGAGCATTTTGACGTCTACCTCAATAGTAAGAAGCGGGAGTTTCTTGCCAAAAAGGATCACTACCAAAAACTGCAGGAACCATACCGTTCCCTTGACTGGTGGATAAAACCGCCTGAAAAGGATTAAAACAGCTGACGCAGTTGAAGGCTGTTTCTGGTATAAATTTTAAGTCTGCTCATAGTATAAGATCTAAAAGGTACAGCTGTTTAGTTTTTACCATGAGGTGAATATTTTGGTTGAGCTCACAGGATGGCTGGGTTTTATACTTGTTGCAGGCGCCTTGCTGCCATATATTTTGCGTCGTTTTAATTTGCGCAAAGCAGGCTTGTTATTGTATTCAGCAAACCATCACAATTTAGCCCTGGCCAGTATATTGGTTCTTACGGTGCATGGCCTTCTGGTTTTAACGGGCAGGCGGGGCTGGGGGTGGGGAGCCCAGGTTTTATTCAAGGGCCACCTTCTTTCGGGACTGTTGACCTGGTGCGTACTTGCAGCGGTGGTTTTACTGGCCATGCTGACGGCCAGGCGCAAATCACGCTTGAGAATACATTGCTGGCTGGCATTGCCGCTGGTTTTGCTAATGCTCAATCACGTTTTTTAAAATGCTGTTTCAGGATCGGGAAGGAGTTAACAAAATTTTTTTTGGTTCTGTGCCGGTAATCCAACCTTTGAGCATTCCACAGACCTGCCCGAAGATGTGAATAACCGTAGGCAGCCATGATTTCCCGAAAATAATTTTACAGTTTCTTATATGGCGCCCGGATCCAGGGGCGCCTTTTAGTACCTTTCGAACAGGACTCCCATGTGTTCTTTATATGTGGTCATGCTTTTAAGCTGCGGAATTGGTCCCCGGAGCGTCCTGGTTGACCTCCTCTCCACCATTTTCCGGACAGTTCCGTTGCTGGAAGTCATAAGTGAGGTCCTGTACCCCCGGACCTGGATTGAGGTGGCGGTGCAACTGGAGGCATGCCTCCAGTTGCACCGCATTTTTAACACGGCTTAGATGGTTATGGTGGTGCCGTCGAACTTGGTGAAGGAGAAGCCCGCGAAGTCTTCGTTGTAAGTTCTTTTGTAGTCCTGAAGGATTCCGATGGCCACAGCCTCACCCAGCTTCAGGCCCTCGCTGCCGTCGGTGCGCCAATGTACACCTGCGGCGTTGCGGCCATAGCCGACATTTGTAGCCAGTTTATTAATCTCCCCGCCCACCGTCAAAGGTTCTCCCGTGTAAGGCAGCAGCGTTAGTCCGTCGGCGCTTGCCACCACCGGATCGGGAATTATAAACCATTCCTTGAAGAAAGCTTTCAGCATGGTGGCGCATGCCCCTGCGCCGCAAGCGTGGCCGGCGGGGTAAGCCGGATGGTAAGGTGAGCCTTGGGGATAGGCCACAGGCAGCAGGTATGTGCCGTATTTATTGAAGATTTCGCTAATAGCCTGGGAGTTGAGCAGTTCTTCGTTAACCGGGTAGTCGGCGGCGCCCTTCAGCAGGTTATGGACGCGCCCTCCGAAGGCCTCGGGCCGGAGCCGGCGGTGGACCAGGAATTTCTGGAACCATCCGGCCAGGTTTGCCGCCCGAGCCGCCCGGGCCACAAAGTCCAAAATATGCTGAGCGGCGAATGTGGCGAAACCTGTCTGGGTCAAGGAACGCAGGTAGGGGTTGGTTTGGGACAATGCCGCCGGGCCGTAACTGAGCAAAATTAAGCAGGCGCCGAGACAACCCTGGTAACTGAAATCACGCTGGTTCCACTCGCCCAGGTCACGGTTATTGCGGATATAACGGGGTGCGGGGTCGAACTGATTCGAGGTTGACGGAGAAAATCCGTTTTGGATGTTCAGCCAGTCCTGGTATGAAGTCAGGTAGTCGTCGCCTGCCACTGTGGTGCGATTGCGCTGGACAATTGTGGAGGCCCCGAAAGGAATGTTTTTCCAGAGAAACTGGGAAATATATGGCCCCACCAAATCGCCCGGAGTGCTGCCGCGAAAAAGGGTTCCCGTAGTGACTTCCCCGTTTACTTTGGGTCCGCGGAAGTCTGAGAATTTGGAAAGATCGTAAGCGGCTGCAAGTGTCAGCGGATTTGTGTCGTATTCAGCGAAAGGAACATCACGGGTTAGCGCCAGCCAGTAAAGCTCAGCCATCTCACTAGCGTTCCAGGCGCTGCTGAAAGCCGGAGCCGGGGGTATACTCAAATGGTGAGAATCAGGTCCCGCCAATTCGTAGGCGTAAGCGGACTGGGGATTGGCGAGTTTGGCGCCGCCTCTTAAAGGAATCATTTCAAAATCATCCGGATTGCCGGTTGACAAAGCCCTGAGATAAGCTTTGTAAGCGCTAAGGTCAACCTCGCCAAGTTGATTATGCGGCAACGCCTTGGAAAAATTGCCGATTTTATTGGGATAAAGATCTTCATCTCCATTGCAGGGATGGCCCGGGAGGGGAAGGTCCCTTTGAAAAATGGCCGCATCCAGGCGGACTTGAAAAGCATCTTGCCGGCGCTGCCGTCCGGTGGTTGGACCGATTTCACATGACTCCACCATGTTTTCCAGATTCACTGAATTAATATCTTTAATTTGGTGGTTAATATCTATTATTTTTTCGCTCATTTGGATCACTCCCTGATAATTATGTTAATACATTATATGCAAAAATTGGTTAATGTTTCCTGGGGCAAAAAAGTGTATTCACCAGACCGCGGAAGAGTTCTCTCCTCCAGAGTAAAAACTATCCCCACTTATTGCCCGGGCAGAGAAGGTGTCAGGAGAACCGTTTCCCTGACACCTTTGATTATTCTTTACTATACCGGAATGTGCTGCTAAAATTAGCAACGTGGAAATAATTATAAGTCTTTCAGTAATATATGAGGAATCCAGTTTAATAGGTTCTATTATTACTTTTCTTAACGGTCATGCAATATTTTTATTGTGAATTTATACGCACGGAGATTCTGCCACATAATAGGACAAAAGGTTTCTTGTCCGCCTTATATCATTTCGCTGCCTACGGAGGAAAAATGCAGAAGAGTAAATGGCATTTTATGGAGATTGGGGAGTTGTGCCGGGAGTTGGGTATAAATCCAGGTTCGGGGCTTACTAAAGAAGAAGCGGCCGGTCATTTAAAGGAATACGGACCCAATGTGCTTCAGGAAAAACCTGCCCGCAGCTTGCTGTCAATTTTTATCGCCCAGATGAAGGAAATACTGGTATTGATCCTCATCGTGGCTGCCGTTATATCAGGTATCCTTGGGGAATGGGCGGACTCCATTGTCATCCTTATTATTGTTGTACTTAATGCTGCCATTGGTGTTTTTCAGGAGAACAAGGCCGAAAACGCTCTTAAGGCTTTAAAAGACATGACAAAGCCATCGGCAAAGGTGTTGAGGGAGGGAAAGGTTCTTCAGATCAATGCGGAGGAAGTGGTTCCCGGTGATCTAATCCTGCTGGATGCCGGTGATTCGGTTCCGGCTGACGCCAGGCTTATTGAGTCGGCTTCCCTGCGTACCAACGAGTCGGCTCTGACCGGGGAGTCAGCACCCGTGGAAAAAGATCCCGCTGTAATAAAGGCCCTCGAGGTTCCAATTGGCGACCAGAAAAACATGCTTTTTATGGGCACTACCATAACTGCCGGACGGGGAAAAGCCATTGTGGTGGAAACGGGGATGAAGACCCAGCTGGGTCGCATAGCCGGCATGCTGGAAGAGGATATACCGGAAACCACGCCCCTGCAGAAGCGCCTGGGAAAACTGGGCCGGGTACTTGGGATAGCTGCCGGAATCATCGTCATTGCTGTTTTTCTGATTGGCTTATGGCGCGGTCTAGACTTCCTTGAAATGTTCATGATTTCCATCAGCCTCGCTGTGGCAGCCGTACCCGAAGGACTGCCTGCAGTGGTGACTATTGTGCTGGCCCTGGGTGTGACCAGGATGAGTCGCCGCAAAGCGATTATCAGGAAACTGCCCGCGGTTGAGACGCTGGGTACAGCCACTGTAATCTGTTCTGATAAAACGGGAACTCTTACCAAAAATGAAATGACTGTTACCAGGGTTTTCGTTGCGGGCAGGCTGTTTGAGGTGACCGGAACAGGTTATGCGCCCGAGGGGGAATTTTTGGAGCAGGGCGGAAGCGCGATCCTGCCTCCGGATTTGAAAATAATTGAAACGCTTCTGCTGGGCGGGCTCTTGAACTGCGATGCCCGCCTGAAAGAAACTGGGAAGGGTTATGATATAATCGGTGACCCCACGGAAGGGGCACTTGTGGTTGCCGCAGCCAAGGCAGGCTTTTCCAGGGAGGCGGTTGACGCAGACAGCCCCCGTTTGGCTGAAATCCCCTTTGATTCCGAACGCAAGATGATGACCACCTTTCACAGGCTGAATGGTTCTATCCGTTCCTTTACCAAGGGGGCGCCGGATGTGGTTCTGGGACGTTGCACCAGTGTCATGACCAGGGACGCAACCATAGCGCTGGAAGAAGAAAACCGGAAACGGCTTTTGGAAGTTAATGCTGAATTTGCTTCCCAGGGGTTGCGCGTTTTGGCCTTGGCCACCCGTATTTGGCCGGACATTCCGGATCGCCTACTGCCGGAGAACGTAGAGGGGGAGATGATATTTATAGGCTTTTTCGCCATCCAGGACCCCCCCCGTCCGGAAGTAAAAGAGGCAGTTGCGCTCTGCCGCAGTGCAGGTATCCGGACAGTTATGATCACAGGTGATCACCTGGAGACTGCTGTAGCCATCGCCAGGGAATTAAACATTATCCAGCCCGGCGACGGGAGCCTGACGGGTAAACAGCTGGAACAAATGAACGATGAGGATTTGAGAAAGGTAGTGAACAGTGTAGCTGTTTACGCCAGAGTATCTCCGGAACACAAGCTGCGTATTGTGGAAGCGCTGAAGTACCATGGTCATGTTGTGGCCATGACCGGTGACGGTGTCAATGATGCCCCGGCTCTTAAACGGGCTGACATCGGGGCGTCCATGGGGATTAGCGGGACCGAGGTGGCCAAAGAAGCCTCTGACATGGTCCTGCAGGACGATAACTTTACCACCATTGTAAGGGCTGTGGAGGAAGGACGGACTATCTACAACAATATTCGCGGTTCCATCCAGTACTTGCTTTCCTGCAATACCGGAGAGCTTGTGGCTATTTTTTCAGCCTTGCTGCTCGGTTTGGGCAGTCCCTTAAGTCCCATTCAGATCCTCTGGTTAAACCTGGTCACTGACGGGCCGCCGGCCCTGGCCCTGGGGTTGGAGCCTCCCCAGCAGGAGATTATGAAGAGGCCCCCCCGCAAGTTAAAGGAAGGTATTTTTTCAGAAGGAGTAGGCGCCAGAATAATCTGGCAGGGCATCATGATCGGGCTTCTGGCTCTGGCCGCCTTCTGGCTAGCCCTGCGCTGGGACAGGTCCCTGCAGGAGGCACACACCATGGCCTTTGCCACCATGGCCTTGTCACAGCTGGTGCATTCATTTAACGTCAGGAATGTGAAGCAGTCACTCTTTACCCTGGGTTTTGGTTCCAACCGCAGCTTAAATTATGCTTTTATGGTGTCTTTGGCGATGTTGTCATTGGTTATCTTTACACCGTTTTTGAGAGACATATTTGAGACTGCCCTGCTACGGCCGTCTGACTGGGCGGTTGTTCTGGGTCTGAGCTTTCTACCCCTGGTTCTGGTGGAACTAAGTAAAGCAGTGGGACGGCGGTCAGGTTTAACAATATAGGAAGGTAAATTAAGTAATCTTCAGGGAAAGATCTGCGCCTGTACTACTTACATAAGATCTGCATAATTACTTTTCAAACCCGGCAGCAAATGTGAATTTAAAACTACAAACAACTATTAAATAAATCCGCTGTAGACTGGACGGTATAACTGAGTTATATATCCAATATAAAAATAAAAAAGAACACTGCTACAACGGAAAAGTGCGGCGGTCGCCTTTTTTAAAGGGTGGATTATCAGGCAGCAAACCGGGATGGTTCAAAAATAGCAATAAACAAATAACCCCGTCCTGCAAAAATTTTCGGGGTTTTAGTATGTATTGGGGCCACAACAGCCGTTGCTGTTTGACGTTGAGATCGTCGCCCTTACACTATCTCATGATGTGAAAAATGAGCTGGAGAGGATTCTCATCTGCCTGTAGCTTTGAGTACACGCTCCCAATAACTGGCGTATAGAGTAAAGCGATTTGGCCGGCCCGGCGTAGAGGGGTGAAACTGGCGCTTGAACATATGTGGTTGCTTTTTACAGGGTACTTCATTTGTATTGATCAGTGCTTTTATATTTCATCGTTAAATTCTTCCAGTAAAGATACGATACCCACTACTTTGTCAACATCAATAACAAAACCGATGCCTGTTCCCGGTTTTTCCAGCTGTCCGGCTTGAACAATTGCTTTTAACACGTTTTTGGTTTGATCTTGATGAATCAGGGTTAAAATTATATCCTTTTCTGGTTCTATTGGAATTCCCAGCAGTTTTTTCTGCTCGTGTATACCGACGCCGCGTCCGTGCAGAATGGTGCCCCCTCTTGCTCCGGCTGCTTTTGCCGCATTGACGACTCTTTCCGCAAAACCCTTTTTAATGATTGTTACTATTAATTGATAATCCCTACCTATCTTCATCTTCTACCCCCCTTCCCCCGTAGATAAGTCCAAGTAATAATACTGATAGCACGGGCGATAGAGCAACAATAGCTACCAAACCAAATCCATCCATCAAGGGATCCCTGCCCGTTGTACCGGATGCTACTCCCACTGCCAGGGCTAGAATAAATGTTGCAGTCATGGGACCTGTAGCTACTGTTCCAGAATCAAATGCTACCGAAACAAAAGTGGGTGATGTATATCGAATCAAGATCAGAGCCAGTAGATAACCCGGGGCAAGTATATATAAAAGTGGTATACCGTAAACTATCCGGGCCATGGCCAGGGCAACGGCTATGGATACCCCTGCAGAAAGGGTATACATCATTAACCGCTGGGAGATGTGTCCTGCGGATACCTTCTCCACTTCATAATTTAATACGCGAACGAGCGGTTCAGCTATCACCGTAACAAGACCTAGCAGCAAGCCGATTGGAATTACTACCCAATTATAATCCAATTTGCCCAGTTGTTCTCCTAATAACGTGCCCGCGGGCAGAAAACCAATTTGAACCCCCTGAAGAAACAGCGACAACCCGACGAAAGACAGGCATATGCCAATTGCCAAGCGCTTAATCTCCTCCAGGGGCAGCTTCAAAAAGAGGAACTGAAACAACAGGAATATTATTATGAGAGGTAAAAGAGAAATAGCCACTTCCAATAAAACATGTGAAAAGCCTTCTAAAACCATTATATTTTTCATCCGTAGATCACGCCCAACAACATAACAGCCAGGGTGGGACCTATTAGGACTAGGGCTAAGAAACCAAAGCTGTCACTCATGGAGCTTTTGCCGGCTAACACAGACGTAAGGCCTACTCCCAGAGCGATAATAAAGGGTACTGTCAATGGTCCTGTGGTTACGCCGCCCGCATCAAAGGATATTGGCAAAAAATTAGGAGGCACAAAAGCTGCTAAGATAAATACTGCAAGATAACCTGCGGTTAAAACATGCTTCATTGGGATGTTTAGAAGTACTCTAACGGCAGCGATAGTTATAAACAGTCCCACCCCTGCAGCAACAAAAGATACAAGCAAGTATTTTGGTATGCTGCCACCTGAAACATACTCAAATTGGTTTGCTAGAATACTTACCTGTGGTTCAGCCACAGTGACGGCTATGCCAATGAATAATATGGCAAATAATAGTATAATAACGGAGCCTCTTTGGGGAAGTTCCGCTCCAATCGTCTCTCCCAGAGGCAATAGGCCAATCTTAACACCGATAAGAAACAAGCCTAACCCAAGTGTAACCATTATAGCACCAATTATGAATTGAATTACCATATGGCCGGGATTTTCAAAAAAGATAAATTGGAATATTATCACCATTAAAACAACAGGAAGAGTTGAGGATAATACTTCCCTGGCAACATCTTTTACATCATCCATAAAGCACCTCTTTGTAATATATTGGTTTATAATAAGTTTTCAGAACAGCAACCCTTTGCTCTGGGGTCTTTTGCCTCCTATTGTCGGAAGGACACCCGGCGCATTCTTTACTTACCCTTTACCAATCAGGTAACACGGGTATTTCCGGGGTTCCGGGATCTCCATCTTGCTCCTGAACAGCTCAGAATAATGAGCTAATCATGTTTTGCCCACCAACAGGGGTTGAGTATTAAATATTCTTTATATGCAGGGTTTCTATAGTTATTATTGTGCTATCATTAGTTTTTACAAGATTTTCTTAAGCATACCATTATGTTGAGTTGGTTATAACCATTTAATTATATTATTATTAAATGATATCTGTCAAACGTGATGGAAAATGTCAGGTATTTAGCTGCGCCTGATTTTTGTGAAATCCTAGTAATATTAATAGGATTAATCATATTGTTACAGATAGATAAATGTTAATAATTGAATCTGCTGTTGTAGGTACAGTATTGACAGGTTTCGAGAAAATGAGTTGAACAGTGAGTCAAAGAACCGTTCTCTTTCTTACAAAAAAGAAGTTTGAGGTAATATCCATGGGGAAAAGGCAAAAAAACGTATTTGCAACAATAACGGGGGTTGGCAAAAGCATAGCACGGGATTTAATAGAAATGGGTTGTATAATTAAAGAAATGAGTCAAGAACCGGCCCCTTGACTCATTCTTATTTATTTGAATCACCGGCTCACCAGCCATTGTGGTGCACCCTTGAGGCATCGTAGCGGGAGCGGATATGTTTTGTTTCAGCAGGATATCCCAAAGCAATCGCCGAAATTGTAACTATATGTTCCGGTAAACCCAATAACCGGCCCATGGCTGCCACGCGGTCCTCCCTGGGATAGATTCCGAGCCAGCATGATCCCAATCCCCTGGCCTGAGCAGCCAATAAAATATTCTGTGTTGCCGCCGCACAGTCCTGGACCCAGTAATTTATGTCGGGATATTTATTACAGGTCAGGTCGGCGCAGACAACAATTGCCGCGGGCGCCTGCTTCAACATTTGGGCATAATCATGAAATTCAGTGATTCCGTTGAGCAATGAACGTTCTGTAATGACAATGAAATGCCAGGGACGTTCGTTTCCCGCTGACGGTGCGCACATCCCCGCTTCCAGCAGTTCAGTAATGTATTCCCCGGGAACTGCTTGATCCGTGTATTTCCGGATACTGCGCCTGTTAAAGATAGCTTCCAAAGCATATGCCCCCTTATTTTTTAGGATTTATTACCATCAAGCAGCATTATACCCTTTTTTACTTTAATCCTCCAGGAGACCGTTAAAAAATTTCTCAATGAAAAACAGACATATTCATGATTATAAATATTTTAATTGCCACAAGACAGCGCCTGGATATGTTTACTGGTGGAAGGGTTATTTGTAAGTTTTGCTTATAACAAGCTCCAGTTAAAAAAAATTTTTGATAGAGAGCAAAAATGATCTTTTTTGCGTCTGTATGTTAAAGATAGTTTTTCCTTTGAAAGGGGCGTTGTGTTTTGCAGTTAAACTTGCAACGGTTACGAAACATTTCCAGGAAAAAGATGCTTGCCGGGGTGTTGATCCTTGGTATGATCGTGTCAGTGGTTGCGCTTAATATGTTCAGGAGTAAAAAACAGGAAGGCATTCTCGTTAATACCGCAAAGGCAGAGATTAAGCCCATCCAGGATAACGTTTTTGCTTCCGACAGGGTGAGGTTGTGCGCCAAGCAGGAGTTTTACACTTTTACCGGCACTACAGTAAAGGAACTGAATGTATCACCCGGCGACAGGGTGAGCAAGGGGCAGGTACTGGGCCTACTTGAGAAGGGATTAGGGAGCGCAGCTTAAAAATATGTGAAAAATAGATTTGCCCCGGATTGCCAGGGGAGCTGTTTTTGCAAATTAAGGTGAAAAGAAAAATGATAGGTCTTATCAAAAGTTTGCCCGTGCCGGCAGCCGGGCTGATGCTGGGACTGGCGGCAGCAGGCAATTTAACTGCGTCATACGGGATGATCTTCAAGGTTGTATTCGGCGTTATATCGGCTGTGCTGCTGCTGCTTCTCCTGACAAAAGCAGTATGTGCAACCGGAGTGCTCAGGGAGGATTTAAAAAATCCCGCCATCGCCGGTATAGCCGGAACTTTTCCCATGGGCATAATGATTCTATCCGGCTACATTCAGCCGGTTTCCCCTTTTGCAGGTTATCTGATGTGGATTGCGGGAATCCTGATCCACTGTTTTCTGATCATATATTTTACCATAAGATTTATACCGGGTTTTAGGGTACAGAAAGTACTTCCGGGCTACTTTGTGGTGTATGTCGGTATTGCAGCTGCAAGTTTAACAGCGCCTGTATTCAATGCCATAGGAACCGGCAGAGGACTATTCTGGTTCGGGTTTATTAGCTATCTGATTCTTTTGCCCATGCTCACTTATAGAGTGTTTGTAATAAAATCAATTCCCGAACCGTTGTTGCCCACCTTAACAATTTTCGCCGCCCCCGCCAGCCTTTGCCTGGTGGGATATTTAAAACTGTATCAGGAAATAAACATGACCATCTTCTGGTTACTGACTTTTTTAGCCATAATCATGTTACTTGCCGTACTTCTGTATTTGCCGATAATGCTCAGGTTAAAGTTTTATCCCAGTTACTCTGCTTTCACATTCCCACTTGTAATCAGTGCCATAGCAATAAAGGACATTGACAGCTATTTAAGCAAAATGCATATTGATCTGCCCGCCGCGCTCGGTTACTTGGTTTATTTCCAAGAAATACTGGCTGTTATACTTGTTATTTATGTTTTAATCAGATATATTGTTTTTATGTTATTACAACGTCCCAGGGTGGAGCCGCAAAACGTGCAAAGCGTATCCAAATAGCCGGTTGTATAGATGCAGTGCAGTGAAGGGACCTGATGACACAACTCAAATGAAAGTACCCTTAAGGACAGGGCTTTATAAAAAATGATGCCAGGCTCCAGGATCCCTGTGTACAAGCTCTATCTACGAACTTTATGCAAACCCCTTGAAACAACTCAATTATAAATGCTCAGTCTCTTGCCGGAGTCAAGGGGCTTCTTTGTTTTAATAAGTATTATTTTAGAGCCTGAAACTTTTTATGTAAAAAGGGGTTAATATAATATTGAAAGCCCCTAAAACCTTAATCCAGAAAAAGCCCTTGTTCTGTTAAAAGAGGTTCCGGATCGAAGACAAACACCGCTTTTAAGCTGAGAAGCTTGCAAGCGGTGTTGCTTTAAGAACAAAATTTTTTCCATTCAGAGGGAGAATCGAGAGGTTTAGAAGTTTTTTCCGGTAGAGCTTTGCCGTAAAATTTCATAATCAAAAATTTTTTAAAACCCGTGCTCGTTAAGGTATTTTTTTAACTCCATGATCTTGATTTCCCCAAAGTGAAAAACGGATGCAGCAAGAAGGATGTCAGCCTTCCCTTCCCGGGCGGCCTCCAGAAAATGCTCCATTGTGCCGGCCCCGCCGGAAGCGATCACCGGGATTTTTACCGCTTCTTTAATTCCACGGATTAGCGGGATGTCGTAGCCGGTTCTTGCCCCGTCGCGGGTTTTGCTGGTCGGCAGGATATACCCTGCGCCCCTGGCTTCCGCTTCCCCGGCCCATTGCACGGCATCTTTACCGGTGGGGGTGTTGCCCCCGTCAATATAAACTTCGTAACCGGAAGGAAGGGCCGGGTTCCGGTCAACATCTATTGCCACTACAACTTTGGAAGAGCCGAATTTTGCAGCGGCCTGGTCGATCAAACCGGGATTGCGGAAAGCCGCACTGCTTATAGAAATGCGGTTGGCCCCGGCTTCAAGTACCTCCCCTGCATCTGATATAGATTTAATGCCTCCGCCTACGGTGA
>Ga0123335_1000940_pt1 | contig 48794 bp, 47 predicted proteins | sample BiotimSIPDNA_2_FD_89707 | JGI IMG/M metagenome (GOLD analysis project Ga0123335, IMG submission 89707) | Anaerobic biogas reactor microbial communites from Washington, USA - Biogas_R2 time_0 SIP DNA | ecosystem: Engineered > Bioreactor > Anaerobic > Unclassified | place: Washington, USA...
AAGCTACAGGATCAAAAACCGCACTAAATTGGGTCTAATACCCTCAAATCTGTTATCTTCTGGAAAGCATAATGGGAAATAATATTCCGGTGAATGTGGGAAATATTAAACCGGTGTTGACATATCCATTGGAATCTGAGAAAATAGTAGTATCTGCATTAATATAGTGTACAGCAGCACTCTCTACAGGTAAAAATTTATAGTTAGTATAATCGAACTCTCTTACGCTAACCTGCATATTAATAGAAAGTGGCTGATCTAATTCTCTTATCTGAGTAGTATCAATTCTACCTGAATCGCTGTATGGATAGGGGCCGTTTCCAGGACAAGCAGATGAATTAATAATCGACCATAGAAATAGTAAAAGCAGTAAATATAAAAGTGCCCTGAGCTTTCCAGGAAATCTAATTTCTTTAATCACAATATTCCACAATTAAAATGCAAATCCATTCAGGTGCTGCTCATTTTTATTGTACTCTTTCTAATCTTCTCCCGCGAATAATTGTGGTGACTGTATCCCAATTGGACCCTGAAGCGCTAACAAACCCCTCTTTACTTATTTCGTAGCTATATTTGTATGGTGTTGTGTATGTCAAAAAACTGGCATTAGTATATCCATTGGAATCTGAGTAAATAGTGGTATCTGCATTGAAATAATGAACAGCAGCACTCTCTACAGGAACACTTTCGTGGATAGTAAAATCGAACTCACTTACACTAACCTGCATATTAATAGTAAGGGGCTGTTCTAGTTCTCTTATCTGAGTAGTATCAATTCTACCTGTATCGTTGTATGGATAGGGGCCGTTTCCAGGACAAGCAGATGAATTAATAATCGACCATAGAAATATTAAAAAAAGTAAATTTAGTAGAGTGTTGAATTTTCCAGGAATTCTAAATTTATTATTATCCATATTTTTCTACCCTTTAGCGAGTATTTTTATTCGGGAATTCTGCCATAAATAATTGTGCCATTCTGATCAGTAATCACGATGTCTTCATTCCTGATAAAAGCAGAACTGTTATTAAACGAGGGATCGTTCTGCTTATTCCAGTCAGACCAGTCGCTGTAATGCAAACCAATGACATTACCGCTCATATCAGGAGCAATAGCACCACCGGCGTTCAATGTGCCTGTAAAGAAGTAAAGTACTTCGTAAAGGGAATCGTTTATCTGATTCAAGCTGACCGCTGAACCGGGTATGTAATATGTTTTAAGTTCCGGAGTTTTGTTCTGTTCTACTGTAAAGTAATAATGGACTGTGAAAAAGGATAACGGGGTAGAACTATCGTTCTGGATATAGATCCTCGGCTTACATATATTTCCCTCGTAGTAACCTTCATCTTTGGAAAATACACTGATGCCGGAATTCGGGTTGCTTCCCGGTCCAGCCGTTCCAGTGTGGAATAACTGGCCATGTATTATTGCCCCAATGCTATCTGTAATAACTATGTTTTCGTTTTTGGAAAATGCAACACTGTTGATAAAAGAAGGATCTTTTGTTTTATCCCAGTCAGACCAGTCACTATAATGCACGCCGACAACATTGCCATCAAGGCTGGGCAATACAGCATTTCCAGTATCAAGAGGACCGGCGAAGTAGTATTGGATTTCATAAAGAGTGTCATTTAGCTGATGCATGGAGGTAGAAGAGCCGGGCACCCAATATTGTTCCAGTACAGGTGTTTTATTCTGGTTAGTTGTGAAATAATAATGGACTGTGAATTTTGATAAAGGAATGGAGCTTCCATTTTGAACATAAATACGAGGTTTAGTAATATTGGATTCGTATAATCCTTCATCTCTGGAATATACTAAAAGTTTAGGAAGTGTGTTATTCCTGCGTACAACCCTGAAAGATCGGCCAGTATTGGGGTCCCCTCGGAATATTGTATCCGGTATGAAGAAATACTGGTTGCCATTCCAGATTAATAATTCGCGAGCTTCAACAAGGGGTATTGTATCCAGAGAACCATGGGAGAAAAGATGAAACATGGAATCTGGTATACCGTTCCATACCCATTCTATCAGATTATTGTCTCTGGTGAACCCTGGTTCTGAGGCTATGGAGAGAATTTCGGAAACAGTTGGTAGTCTGTAACCTGATTTGGAAAGATCCGCACTTACTTCAGCATCAATAATTGAAGGCCCCTTAATATCGTAAGGATCATTAAGGGTCACTATAGTGCCGAGTTTTTTGGTGTCCCAGAGGGAATTATAAGTTACATTACTTAATAAATATACGGGTTCAAGTCCTTCTCTTGCACTCAATTCATTACAGAATTGTAAAGCATCGAAGAAATTAACACTGCGAATAGAGGAGTTCGCCGGCGCATCCAGGTAGGAATTAAAAAGGTCTTTTCTGGTAGCAAAGAAATCGGTTACTGTTATTGGTTTTGTAAAATGGATGTTTTGATTGTTGCTGTAGGTTAAATCACCAAACAACAGGTCAGTATCTGTATTTCCATTCCAATTAAAACTTGCTGAGAATATCTCAAGATTATTATGGGTAAAATGCTGGTTGTATGCTGAGCCGGTATCAACCCAGTGGTTGGTTTTTGACTCTTCCGGATTTCCAAATGCGGTTATGGCGTACCCAAGCATAAAACTATCCCTTTGTGCCACCGTAAGCTTCGCAGGTTCTTCAATCATTTTAACCACCTGGGAGAGCGTGTGCGAGGCAACCTCCTCTTTTTCAAAAGAATTCATGAACATGAAAGGGAAACCTGAATTCATGAAATGCGTCATGGTATTAGTGATGTTATATTTATGGCCGGTTGCGTTAAAGTTAATTTTCACATCTATACCATCTATTTGCGTAAAATCTTCCCATACGTATTTCTCTGCCTTGCCTTTACAAATTCCGTTTGCTATGGCACTCAGTGGTCCCACTGGCGGGATAGCGACATCGCATGCTGCCCATGCAGCACTAACTCTTACTGCTAACCTTACCGTGCTCGTCCGTAATGCGGCGTCCTCGAGCTCACCTTCTAATTCGTGGGTGAAGGTATTCGGGTATAACCAAGGCATGAAAATCAATTTCTCCGTTATTGGAATAGTAACACCATTGGCGGTGACCGTTTTATTTGAGAGCATCGGTAGTACTGAATCCGTTTTGAAATAGCCTCCAATGTGTTCCGGGTCAAAGAGATCACCATAAAAGATACATTTCACATCAGGCAGGAAATCCGCTACATCCTGAACCCTGCGCCTATAATACTCAGCTATAAGCTCTCTTAACCCGTGCTGGTATGCTGTGTCATGGTAATCGTAAAAGTATATTGTATCATTGTAAATCCTGGTTTTATACCCAAGAGTGTCATCAGCATTAGCGGAAGATAAAACTCTGGAATATTCATAAGCAAAACGATCGAAATTCAATACATTTTGAAGCGAATCTCTTTCTCTTGCTATTTCCAGTCTCTGCAATGAATCCAGGCGGACCATTTCTGCGGAATCAAGTGCTGTTGATTCAGGAATCAATAGTGTTGATAAAGAAAGAAGTGAATCCAGGGAATCGGCAGCATGTGAATCCCGGGGATAAGCCGCAGGTATCCGCCATTTGTCGATGCCGAAATGGTTGTTGTCATTCTCGTACATCCATTTAAGCTCTTCCTGACTTTTTCCAATCAAAAGCTTGTAGTCATACCCGACATTAGCATCGTAAGTACAGGGTTCGTCATTGCCCAGCATTATATAATCTAATTCAGTTGATGGTAAATGCGTTGCCTTGAATGCTTCGGAAATCACGTCTGCAATCAGGCTTCGGTATGTCTTATCGAGCCCATCAGCATTGTAAGCATAAGAAGGTACATTAGAAGTCTTGAATTCCGAAGTGGATGGATCATCCATAAACAGATTCAGAATAAAATCGTTATCTATGACATCGCCTTCAACTGCTTTATCCATTTTGTTTGATTTACATATCTGGTATGTAATTTCCGGGTTATTTGCATCTTTCCAGAGCTTAAAATGCCTGTTTGCGTTTGGCAGATTTGGTATGAATTTAAGGCCGAAATTATTGCATTTGATGAAGGTGGCGGTAATATTCCGTACAATACCAGTATCTTTTGCGCTGTATTCACCGTCATCCCATTCAGTCGTATTAATGTGCCCGGCGCCTGCCATTACATGAGTATAACCGGCATCTCTGACTCTCGTAAGATAATTGTCCGGGGGAGGCAAATTCCCGAGGTAGCATGCTATTCGAACACTGTTATAATTACTTTGCGCCTGCACAGGATTTATGGAAGAGATAGCGATTAAAGCTATTGTTGCAAGAGTTAATTTATTAATCATCGTTTATTCCTCCTCGTTTACAACTACTTCGGTATCTACTTTTGCGGAAATAATTACCTGCAGGTCAAGGTCATTGAAATTTATAGTATTTGCTTCAGGACCATCTGCTTTCACCTTAATGATGAAGAGTATATTTCTGAATTGCTGCGTGACCGTAGTATCTGCCGTATCAATTTTTACGTCAGAAAACAGTGTTGCATTGAAGCTTGTCAGTCCGGAATTTTTGGAAATCGAATAACTGCCATTCTTGAATTGCCTGCTCGTAATCCCGTTAACATGGAAAAGCGGAACGATCCAGTCATTACCTTTATTCCTGTATGCTATCCGTATCGAAAAGGTAGCATTTTCTGATCCTGAAATTTGAGGTGCTGTAATATTGATATCTTCGATTGAAAAGGACTTTACAGGGTTGTCCATATTTCTGATTGGTTTATAAAGGTGCTCCTCAATGGGGAAAACAAATTCAACCGCGCCAACAGTTTCATTCAGGTAACCTGGCTGGGAAAGGTTAATAGTGGTGGTAAAGTCGATGTCAACATGTGCTGTAACAGGTATTTCAAATCCTAATATGTTGATAGAAGCAGAAAATAAAAAGAAAACAAATAGATATGGTTTGAACACGTAAACCTCCTGTCGCAGGATATGCGCGAAAAAACGAAACCAGCCTGTTGTTAAAACAATTGTGTTTGGTATTAACAAGTGCAAATATAAATGGGGGGGGGTGCTGGTTGTCAAGAAAAAAAATGAATGTTGTGAAAAACTGCTAAACTCTGTCTTTCCTCTCCAGAAGTTCTGCAGCGTGTCGGAGTGAAATCCCGGTACTGCTTCCCAGCATTCTGGCAATCTCTTTGACTTTTTCGCTCTGGTCAAGCTTAGTTACTCTGGTAACTGTTCTTTCGCCTGCAGCTTCTTTATGAACCATGAAATGATAATCAGCAAGGGAAGCGATCTGGTGAAGATGTGAGATACAGAGAACCTGGTGAGATTTACTGAGAGAGAAAAGAGTAGTGCCGACTTCACCCGCAAGGACTCCTCCTATACCGGTATCTATTTCATCAAAAATAAGCACAGGTATATGGTCCTGCTCTGCAAGGACCGTTTTTATCGCTAACATCAGCCTGGAGATTTCTCCGCCTGAAGCGGTCTGAGACAGCGGAAGCATGGTTTCTCCCGGATTGGTACGGACCAGGAAACGCACTGAATCAAGTCCCTGAAGCGAGGGGGTTCCCAGCCTTTCAAACGAGGTTTTCCAGAGCCCACCCTTGAATCCGAGCTTCTCCATGAGAGATGTAATCTTTTTATCAAATTCGGCTGCCGCGATTTTTCTTGATGAACTGAGCTTCTCTGCGGACAAGGTACACTTGCGGAGTGTCTCAGATACCTTTTTCTCAAGTTCGATTCTATCCGAATCGATGTTTTCCAGAGAAAGAAGGTCCTGTTCGATTGATTTCTGACGTTTTATAAGATCATCAAGTGAACAGGAGTATTTTTTCTTAAGCCGCTGTATCTTTGCAAGACGGGAATTAATCTGATCTATTCTGGCAGGGTCTGCCGCACCCTCTGTCTGCTGCAGGTAGGAACTGCAGAATGTTTCCAGTTCAGTAAATGTAGTGAGGGTGTTTTCAATATCGCTGATCCATTGCACAATGGACGGGTCGTATTTGGAAAGAGTTTCAAGCTTTTTCTTTACAGTTAAAACCTTTTTCTGAATCGATTCTCCTGAACTGTCCAGAAGAGCCAGAATATCAGAGGCGCAGGATGATCTCTGGGTGGATGAACTGAGCAGGGAAAGTTCAGCCTCAAGCTCATTTTCTTCACCTGACCGCAAATCGAGGTTTTTCAGTTCATTGTTCTGGAACTCAAGCATCTCTTTTTTTTCTGCAAGCGTTTCTGCTTTTTTACTGTGTTCCTGCAGAGCGGATAATGCTTCTGAATAGGTGCGGTAGAGTTCAGTGTATTTGCTGAGTGTCCCGGGTACACCGGGAAGATTATCTACTATAAACATGTGATTACTCTCATTAAGGAGAGATTGGTGCTCATGCTGACCGTGAAAATCGATTATAAGTTCACCAAGTTTTTTCAATGAACTTAACGGCAGGAGGGTCTGATTCACAAAAATCCGGTTGGGGCCGTTCCGGCTGATTTTGCGTCTGACAACAAGCTGGTTGTCTTCCGGTTCAATTGTCAGCTCTTCAAGCAGCATAGAAAGAGGTTTGCTGATCTCATTAAGTTCAAAGATACCGCTTACTTCTGCCTCAGGGAAACCGCTCCTGATCATCTCTGCAGACGCGCGTTCCCCCAGAAGCAGTCCAATGGCACCCACAAGGATTGATTTACCGGCTCCTGTTTCGCCTGTAAATACTGAAAACCCCTTTTCAAACTCAAGTGAAAGCTCTTCAATAAGCGCCAGATTTTTTATATGCAGTTCACGAATCATTGCAGGAATTCCTGTTTTTGTAACCCCGTCCCCAGTCAAGTTTTCGTCTGAGCAAGGCAAAATAGGAAAGTTCTGTAAGTTGTATCAGGTTTGTGCTGACTCCGCCCTGGCTGATAATGATCTGATCATTGTACTGAAGCCGCATAGATTCCAGTCCGTCGGAACTGAGCAGAAGGTCCGGGTTTTTCTCGTTTACCACCAGACGGATACTCTTATCTGACGATAAAATTATCGGGCGTTCGGTTAGAGAGTGAGGGCAGATAGGGGTAAGCAGGAATGCCTTTACAGAGGGCTCAACTATGGGCCCTCCGGCAGAGAGCGAATAAGCTGTGGAGCCGTTGGGTGTTGCGACTATAATACCGTCTGCATAGAATTCGGTTATAAAATCGCTTCCGTGCCATGCAGATATGGAAGTGATCTTGGGCGTGTTTATTCTGTTGATGAAAACATCGTTAAGTGCATGGAACACACCGATCTGCTCTCCTTCACGCATAACCGCTGCATTAAGCACCATCCTGCTCATCGTGTTGTACTCACCCTTATGTATTTTTAATAAAGTATTATCGATTTCCCCGGGGCTTATATCAGTAAGAAACCCAAGACCGCCGGCATTGATGCCTATTATTGGCTTTTCTGTGAAACGGCACATGCGGGCAACAGAAAGAAATGTTCCGTCGCCTCCAACAGAGACTACCGCATCGCTGTTTTTAAGGAATTCCTCTTCCGTATCTGAAACCGGAGCATCATATTCCAGTTTGCCTGAAACAACCGGATGAAAAAAAACGGGCACGTTGTGCTCTTGCGACCATTGAAGTATTCGCGAGAGCACGTTCTTGACCTGCTGTGAATCTTTGAATGCTACAATGCCGAATGATTTGATTTGTTTCATATCAGGTTCTGAATTCAAAACACTCAGATAATATACTTTCAAATGCGGGCCAGCGCTGTTTCAGCAAATCATCATTGATAGATGTTGCTCCAACGCATTTTAATCCGGCAAGAGCGAAGCTTCCTGAAATATGAGGAGGCAGGCTCTCTGCAAGATCGAAACCATCAAAATCGCGTCTGCCTTCCATTACAATCCCGTCGGGCATCTCACCCAGCCTGGCACCCAGAGCACGGATACAGGATTCCAGAGTATCGATTCCGTCCGGCTGGTCATTGCGGAGGTCCTCAAGGTTCCGGAATACAGATTGTCCTTCTGCAAAGGCCGCCAGCACGGCCATTGAGGGGAGGTGACCATAGAATATGGATGATGGTTTGCATTCCACTTTACGTCCAACAAGATCACATTTCTGGACAGTAAGCATTCCGGCAGAACCAAAAGAGGTTCTGGAAGTCTCCTGAACAGATATTTTAGCCCCCATTTTTCGGATAAAAGCCAGTACAGGAGTGGCCCAGGTCTCAAGAGGCATGTTGTTAACCACAAAAGAACCTTTTAAAAACAGACACTTGGCTGCCGCCATAATCGAGCTCAGGATTTCATCTCCCGGAAGAGTTATTGTGACAGAATCATCTCCGGCGATGCATTTTGAGAAATCGGCTGTAACAGTAAATTGCTGGCCTGACGAGTCACGTTTTTTCTTCTGCATCATCTGTATGCGTCTGGCAATAGGATCTGTTTCCTTTTGAATCATGCTCTTTACATTCAATTCAAATCCAAATGCCTGGGCAACTGGCCTGAGCGGATTGGAGAACGGAAAATCGATCTGAAAAGAACAGCTTCTGCGCATTCCAAGATAGAGGCCGATAAGAGGAGAAATATCATCTTCCTCAACCAGTGCAGATTCACTCAGGGTATCAGGAGCGCTGCTCATTGACAGACCCTCATCCTGATCAAACTGAGATATATCGAGTACAAAACCGAACTTCCTGGCCTTTGCCTGCCAGGTTTCCAGCCTTTTGCGGGAGGCAGAACGGAGTGCAACAGTTTTTCCCATCCCAAGAAGGATAAAAACCGAAAGATCACGGTATGGAAGCATATCGTAAGGGATAAGAACAAAACTCGAGGAGTGTTCGATTGCAAGAGGAGAAACAGTACAGATTCCGTCGTTAAATGCAAATTCAGCCATTCCTTTGAGAGTCTCAGTCCAGAGCCGTATCAGAGGGGTGTCATTTACAGGGGAAATTACGGTTTTTCTGCCGGAAGCCAGCGATGTCAGTACCGCAAGCAGGAACAGGTCGGGACTGGGGGGAAGGTCAAGTTTGCCGTGAAGAGATTTTGCCTGTCTTAAACTGAGCACGATCAAGTCCTTTCCCGTGCTGAGAACCCGTTGCGTCTGAGAAGCTCGATGGCATCCCGGGCCGTATCAGAATTCTCGAAGGCAAGGCGGATCGTTCCGCCTTCACCCTCACGCACCTTCAGTACTTCTATATCTTTAATGTTAATATTCTTTTTAGCAAGCAGACCGGAGAGCTCTGCGATAAAGCCGGGCTGATCCTTTGCGTGTACAAGCACTTCGCTGAGCCTCCTGAGAAAGCCTTTACTGGAAGGGGTAATCCTGCTTCTTACCTCTCCGGAACGTTCGAAGTATTCTTTCAGAGAGTCTCTGCACAGGCCTGATTTTATATCAGAGAGAATCGAAATCAGGGAGTCAAGGAGCGGTTCTATAGCGGATCTGTTTGTGGAAAGTATGTCATGCCACATAGGGTAGGATGATGAGGCTATGCGGGTCATGTCGCGGAAACTTCCCGCTGCAAGCGTCAAGGTTCCGGGGATCTGTATCTCCATTTTTTCCGCAAGACAGACCAGGGCCACTGCAAGAAGATGAGGCACATGGCTGACTGTTGCCACTATCTTATCGTGAGTTTCAGGAGAGAGAAAAAGAGTTCTGCAGCCAAGATACCGTTCAAGAAGCTCTGCGAATTCTTTTTCCTTCTCTTCAGGGTTGCCTGATTGGGGGGTAAGCACATAAATTGCATTCTGAAAAAGATAAGGGTCAGAGGTCGATGGACCGCTTTTTTCCGATCCGGCCATAGGATGACCGCCCGTGAAATGGACATGCGGCGGCAGTGTCCGTGCAGCTTCGACTATCCGCTGCTTTGTGCTCCCTACATCAGTAACAAGGAGCCCCTCGGGAAGGCTCATGGTGCTGAGTTGATTGATAGTCTTAAGAATGGCACCAATAGGGGAGCATAAGAACAGAATGTCGGTATCTTTTATAGCATTCTCAAGAGAGTCGTAAGAGAAACCCTCGTCGATACACCCCAGTTTTCCAGCGATCTCAAGATTCGCAGGTGAAGAAAGCCCGGTAATTGTGCCTTTGAACCCGGAGTTTTTAAGAGCCAGTCCTAAAGATCCTCCCAGAAGGCCTGCGCTGTAGATTGTGATACGTTCAGGTGCAAAGGCCATATCAGGAGTCCTGCCTGTTGATCAGATAGAGAATCTCCCCTTTTTTTGTGAGGGGTATGACTGTGTCACGGTAATAATCTACCACAACATCCGGATCAATTATATAGCGGATGAGAGGGTTGACAGCTGCTTGAATTGAGGTCGTCTTTTCCCGCACTCTCCGGGTAATGTGTTCCTCAACTTCTTTACGCGTAATTTTTTCCATGATGGCATCAGTATCGCCTTTTTTGATCAGGTCACGATAAAGATGCGGTTCACTTCGGTACTTGGTTTCGGCAACGTATAAAGCCCCGTAGTGGATTCGCCTGGCAATCGACTGGATCGCATAAACGTCGTTCTCTACACTCGATCCCCATTGCCCGTCATCTCCAGGTCTGCACAGGCGGGGAATAAGATTCTGGTAGCAATCGAGAATTTCAGCGGTCACGCTTATCTTGTTGTAGTCATCAATAAAAAGCCCGGTACCTGGAAGTGTCACTTTGCGCTGAGGTATGGGGATGTTGTCGGAGAAAGGCCGCTCTTCAGGGACACAGAATCTTCCGAACTGCGCGTCTATGCACTCCTGATAGAAAAGCCTGACGCTGAAGAGACTTTTCTCTGATTCGCCGGCAAAACCGCTCTTCCCTGGCTGGTATACAATCTGATTGACGCTGAACTGCGCTCTGTCAATTAGACTCGCGATGATGGTCTCTTCAAAGCTCTCCAGACGTGATGCGATTAATGTAAGATCAAGCTGTTCAGGGTTAGTACTTTTGTAATTGTTCAGGTTCATGATTTTCAACTGATTTGCGGTAATCTGCTTTGACGGTTTAGAATATGCTCCGGTACAAGAAAATTAGCACTCGCCATTGATATCAGAAACGGGTTGCCGCTTTAAATAGAGATACTTTTTTATGTAACACCGATTCAAGACTGCCAGTTTTTTCTGCATGGGACTCAATAAGCGAAACCAGAGCGCTTCCTACAATTACAGCATCCGCACCGGACTTCCTGACTGATCTTACATGTTCCGGGGTGGAGATACCGAATCCTATTGCCAGTGGCTTGTCAGTAACAGACTTCAGTTTTCTGATTGTGTCAGTTACCGAACTGCTGAGTTTTGCAGCGGTTCCAGTTGTTCCCAGGCGGCTGACGACATAAACAAAAGAATCGATCTGCCCGCAGATATATTTCATGCGGTCGACGGGTGTCAGCTCCGTAACGATAAAAACCCGGCCAAGTTTACAGTCGCGCATGGCTTTCTGTAATCCTGAAGATTCCTCAGGGGGCATGTCTGCTACAAGCAGGCTGTCTATACCCGAATCAGCCGTTTTTTTGCAAAATGTGCTGTACCCGAGATGATTGACTGTGTTAGCATAAAGCAGCACACCGAAGGGTATATCGGTGTAACTGCGGAGCTTTTTAATAAGTGAGAAGAATCTTGAGTGATTCAGTCCTGAAGCGATGGCACGTTGAGAGGCCCTCTGATTGACAGGCCCGTCGGCGACAGGATCAGAGAACGGGTATCCGATCTCTAATATGTCAGCACCTGCGTCAATATATGCTTTAAATACTGCTTCACTTTTTTCAAGATCAGGATCACCGGCTACCGCAAAGGGAATAAAAGCCGTTTCTTTTCTGCTTTTGAGGCTTTCGAATGTCTTCTGATAACGGTTCATATAACTTTCCCCAGATGGTCTGCAACAGTGAAGATATCCTTGTCACCGCGGCCTGAAAGGTTGACAATCATGACGTAATCAGTCGGGAGCCGGGGAGCTTGTTTCAGGGCGTAGGCTGCGGCATGGGATGATTCCAGTGCAGGTATTATGCCCTCAAGTTTGCAGAGAGCCGAAAATGCCTCAAGTGCTTCGCTGTCTGTGGCATAAGTGTAATTGACTCTTCCGGATTCGCACAAAAATGCATGCTGGGGACCGACACCGCTGTAATCCAGGCCCGCAGAAATCGAGTAGGTATCAGCGATCTGTCCATTTGAATCCTGGAGCACATATGAATATGAACCATGCAGGATACCCGGTCTTGAGCTTTTTGTAGGAGTGAGCCTGGTTGCATGCTTTGTTCCCTTGAGCCCCCGTCCTCCGGCTTCTACTCCTGTTAACCTGACTTTTTTATCATCAAGGAAAGCATTGAAGATTCCGATCGCATTTGATCCGCCCCCAACACAAGCCACAACTTCATCCGGAAGCCTTCCTGCGGCGGAGATGATCTGTTTTCTTGCTTCAATACCTATTATTGACTGGAAATCCCTGACAATTGAAGGAAATGGATGGGGGCCCAGTGCTGAGCCAAATACGTAATGGGTATCCTTTACAGAGGCTGTCCAGTCACGGAGTGCTTCATTGACTGCGTCTTTGAGGGTTTTGCCGCCGCTTTCTACAGGTATAACCCGGCTTCCCAGAAGATTCATCCGGAAGACGTTCGGTTTTTGACGGGCCATATCGATGGTGCCCATGTAAATGTCACATTTCATTCCAAGAAGCGCAGCGGCCGTGGCGGTTGCTACTCCGTGCTGACCTGCTCCGGTTTCTGCGATGAGCCGGGTTTTCCCCATGAAGCGTGCAAGGAGAGCCTGGCCCAGAGCATTGGTTATTTTGTGGGCTCCTGTATGATTAAGATCTTCACGCTTGAGATAGATTCTGGCACCCTGAAGTTCCTCTGTAAGACGGGAGGCAAAGTAAAGAGGGGTAGGGCGTCCGTTGTATGCTTTCAGCAGATACCTGTACCAGTCCTGGTACTGCCGGTCTTTTTTGAATTCACCGAAGGCTTTTTCAACTTCGTCAAGGGCTGGCATAAGTGTTTCCGGCGCGAATTTCCCGCCGAACTTCCCGAAGTAGCCACTCGCAGTTTTTTTCTGATTTTTCATGATATTATTCTGCCGAAACGCCTGAATCTGAAATGGGCTTTACTGTTTTTATCTTTTCCCCAGGACCAGAGCACCATGAAAACCCTGCTCGAAATGCAGTCTTCTCTGACCGGCCCGAAGTATCTGGAGTCAAGACCTGCATTCCAGTTTTCAGCAAGAAGAAAAACGTAGTTGTTCTTGACTTTATAAAAATCAACTGCTTTTCCTTCAATGAGAAAAGTGAATCGAAGAGAGATTTTTTTGTTTTCCAGAGTACTCCTGAGGTATTCCTCAAGTCTGGCCCAGAAAAACCAGTCGAACTTCAGGTCCCAGGGAACTGAATCGACAGTTCCGTTGTACAAAGAAAAGTTATCTATAAAATAATCATTGGAAAGGGAATCGTCTATCATCAGGCTTGACTTCAGGTCGATTCTGGAGAGGTCATTTTCCTGTCTGGCAACAGAGAGAATGATGAAAAAATCTCTCATGGAGAGTTTATTGAGAAAGAATGTATCTCGTGGTGCCGGTATCCGCAATGGAGGGAAATAGTCACGGGGGGAGAAGTTTTCCGGAATCAGTTCATCCTGCTCTTTTTTTCGGGGGAAAGAGACTGCTGGGTGCTGATTATTTACAAACACTCCGGTATCGACCGTCACAGTATCCCCGGAGTGTCCTGCGACACGGAGAACACCGGTTTTGCCCTTTTGGAACGGTAGACTGAAAATCACCGGTTTGTTGATACCCGGTCTGAACATTTTTTCAATCAGAGGAAGATATGGTGTCCTGAAAACAAGAACATGGTCGCCGTCAATTATTGCAGGAGACATCTGGTTGCCATTAATGCGCAGAAAATCGATGAATCCGAATTTTACTACCAGTCCGGCAGCAACGATTATTATTATTTGTGCTGCTGACTTCAGGAAAAAGGTGCGGGTATCAAATGCTTTTCTGAACTGCTCCTGCATGGGATACTACTCCCGGCTCAAAACCGCCAGGAACGCTTCCTGTGGGACTTCGATGTTTCCGATCTGCTTCATTCGCTTTTTGCCCTCTTTCTGTTTTTCCAGAAGCTTTCTTTTACGCGAGATGTCTCCGCCGTAACACTTTGAGGTGACATCCTTGCGGTAGGGTTTAACAGTTGTACGGGCAATCACCTTGGATCCAATTGCTGCCTGTATAGCTACTTCGTACTGCTGCCTGGGAATGAGCTCCTTGAGTCTGGATGTTATATCCTGGCCGAAATGGTATGCATTGTCGCGGAAGACAATGGATGAGAAGGCATCAACCGGGGCACCGTTGATGAGGATATCTAGTTTGACCAGATTGTCTGTTTCATAGCCGTCAAGCTCATAATCCATCGATGCGTAGCCTCGGGAGCATCCTTTGAGTTTGTCAAAGAAATCGATAATCATCTCTGAAAGCGGGATGCGGTAATGCAGACATACTCTGGTTGTTTCCAGGTACTCCATCGTACTCATCTTCCCCCGCTTTTCATCGCAGAGCTTCATTATCACCCCTACAAATTCCGTTGGCGTAATTATCTGCAACTTGGCAATGGGCTCGCTTATGAATTCTACTTCCTGCACAGCTGGCATTTTGGCTGGACTCTCAATGTCAAGCATTTCACCGTTCTTCAGCTTAACTTTGTACTTAACATTCGGAACAGTAGTGATAATATTTACATTGAATTCACGAAGAAGCCGTTCCTGAACAATTTCCATATGAAGAAGTCCAAGAAAACCGGCCCTGAATCCAAATCCCAGCGCAGCAGAGGTTTCCGGTTCGTAGCTTATTGAGGAATCGTTGAGCTTGAGTTTTTCCAGTGCACTCCTGAGATCCTCGTAGTCCGCTTTATCAACAGGGTAGATTCCGCTGAATACCATGGGCTTTACTTCTTGATATCCGGCGACCGGTTCGGAGGCTCCATTGAGCCTTGTGGTGATCGTATCACCGGTTTTGATGTCCGAGAGAGTCCGGATATTTGCGATTGCATATCCCACTTCACCTGTGCTTAACTCGTCCAGCGGTACCCGGCCCATTCTGAAAAATCCGATTTCGTCAACCTCATATTCACGGCCTGTAGAGAAAAAACGAACAGAGTCACCTTTTTTCAGTTTTCCTTCGAAGATCCGGACATAGGCTACAGCCCCCCTGAAGGCATCAAATTTGGAATCAAAGACAAGTGCTTTCAGCGGTTTAGATGAATCATTTTTCGGCGGAGGGACATCGGTTATTACCCTCTCCAGAATAGGCAGAACACCTTCTCCTGTTTTTGCGCTGCAGGAAAGAATAGTTGAGGGGTCAACGCCAAGAAGCTCAGAAACCTGACGTCTGACCTCTTCGGGGTGTGCAGATGGGAGATCAACTTTATTAAGAACCGGAATTATGGCCAGATCATTATCAAGTGCCAGAAAAATGTTAGTCAGAGTCTGTGCTTCGATACCCTGACTTGCATCCACAACCAGGATCGCGCCTTCACAAGCCGCAAGAGATCGGGATACTTCGTATGAGAAGTCGACGTGGCCCGGAGTGTCAATCAGGTTAAACTGATATTCCTGCCCGTTGTTGGCTTTATAACTCATCCTTATGTGATGAGACTTGATTGTGATGCCTCTTTCACGCTCAAGGTCCATGTCATCAAGGACCTGATCCTGCATCTTTACCTTGCTGATTGTGCCTGTCAATTCCAGAAAACGATCAGCCAGGGTGGATTTACCGTGGTCAATATGGGCAATAATACAGAAATTCCGTATAAACTCTGTTGTCACCTTAGATCCTGTAAGCAGTCCTGAAGTAGCCGAAACTGCCGGAAGAAGTGAGAGATAAATAGCTTTATAATATACTTAATGTAGACGGAGAAATGATTTAAGAATTACGGAAGATGTAAGGAGATATTTTAGATGTCCTACCTTAAAATAAGCGCAGATTTGACTACTATTTTTGTGCCTTTTTGGCCTCTCAGGGGGTATAATTTATACTTCTGCACCCTAAAGACAGGCAATAATGATAACCAGATGCGGGTCATGCCGGTTATGTATGAAAAATCGGACGGAAAACGGGCTTCAAAAGCAGATAGCGACCTGGCTGCAGTGTGTCAGGTCTGATGAATCAAAAACAAATCCAGATAGAAGGTAAATGAACATCTTTTTTTTCAGCTCCCATACATTTCTGGCAAGAGAAGTAGCCAATGCACTACAGAAGCTCAAGGGTTGCAGAATAATTATCATTAACATTCCCCAATACCCCGACAAGCATCAGGTCGCGTCTGTATTGGAAAAGCTGCGGCCTTTTCTGCCGGGTCTTGCTTTTTTTATTAATGATGCTGGAAGTGATTTCGGTGGTGAATTAATTGATGCACTAACCGGAAGCGGTTGCCTTATTATAAACTGGTATACTGATTATCCCTTTTATGAGGAGATATTCCAGCATAGATCCACGAGGCCCGGCTGCAGACGCATCGATCTGGTAAGCGAAGAATCGTTCGTTCCTGAGATGATAGGGCGGGGTTTCAAAGCGTACTTCATGCCCCTTGGGGTTGATACCTCATATTTCAACACTGACGGTGAGGCTCCGTTCTGCAGGGATATTGCATTTGTCGGAAATTCAAGCTGCGAGTTTCTTGATTTTATTGTAAATGAAAAACGGGCTGCAGAGCTGGAAAAACTGCTTCCGTTGCAGGTGACACTTAAAAAGCTCTATTACTCTGACCCCAGACGGAACCTGAACAGCTACTTGCTGGAGAACCGGTCATTATGGGAAGGAAAAACAGATCTTAATGAGCAGGAACTGCTGTTTACTCTTGAATGGCTGACAGGATATTTCTACAGGAGGGATTTCATAAAAAAAATTGCCGGAAGATATGGAGCCCGCTTTACCTGCTTTGGAGACCCTTACTGGCAGAACTTTATTGATCCTTCGCTTGTTTCCACAGATGCCTGCTACTATACAAATCTCTGCAAATACTACCGTTCTACCAGGATCAATCTGAATGTAAACAGGATCCAGATAAGGACATCATTTACACAGAGAGTTTTTGACTGCGCAGCCAGCGGAGGTTTTCTGTTGACGGATAGACGGGAGATGAATGCCCGTTATTTTAAAATTTCAGGTTCTGATCGTGAAATAGTTCAATATGATTCTCTGGAACAGTGCTTTGAATTGATCGATTACTACCTCGAACATGAGCAGGAGAGAACGCTGATTGCCGAAGCGGCACGTAAAAAAGTACTGTCCTGTCACACTTACGATCATAGGATCGCTCAGATATTAGACATCTGCAGAAGAGAGTGGAGTATCTGAGAACCTTAAACGAGTGGTGAAGACAATTATTTAAAAGAAAATTTCCTCAAGCCTTGCATACAAAAGATCACTTTTGCCTGATATTCACATTGACTTTAACCCATTGCTGATTCTCGTCATAGAGTTCTGCTCCTGCGGGGGTAATCACTCTTAACCGGAGAATCGTGCTTTGTTTTACCGCGGACAAGTCCACCGGTTCTGTTGTCAGTTCGCCAGGCTGGTTTTTGCGGGATGATGGAATAATGAGTTTTATAGAAGATGGTATCGGTTTGATCTCCATTACCTCTAGGTACACCGGAAGCCGTCCTTTGGTCTTGACTGTGACCGGCAGCTCTACATGTTCTGTTCTATAAGCACGAAAAGTAAAGTTTTCAGGTGATATTTCGCCTACAGCAAGATCTTTGGGCAGGTTCATGTTTTTTACCGTTATCGGAACTGATTGATACCCTTCCTGCAGATTGGTTAAATCAAAAGATGCAACAAGTGTATTGTGATCAAAGTTGAAAGCACGCTCCTGGCCGGAAAGGGAGACCTTGACCTCTTCGGGTTTTGGATTCTCGATAATCCATCCGGAGGGGGCATTTCTGTATTCAACAGGCATTGTGTATGTCCTGCTTACGTTCTCGATTCTATTTGCAAAAACCAGCCAGAGTATCATGGCAGAAAAAACAGATATCAGCTTTAACCTTGCATCAGCTGTAAGTTTAAGCCTCCGTTGTTCTTTAAGAGGTTGGGGAATGATGCGGCTATAGAATGTGTCGATGCGCAGCCTGAGATTTTCTTTATCAACTATTTTCAGATGTCCCGATTCAGCGATGCTTATAGTACCACGTTCTTCAGATACAACAAGAACCAGGGAATCGGAGCGCTCAGATATTCCCAGGGCTGCGGTATGACGTGTCCCGGCTTCACCAACCTCAGCGAGGTTGTGAGAAAGCGGGAGCCTGACGGCAAATTTATCGATCCGGTCCCCTTCAAGAATCGCTGCACCATCATGCATTGGGGTTTCAGGGTGAAAAATGCTGTACAGAAGCGGTACGCTGATTCTGCCGTTAACTGAGATTCCGCCGCTGAGATGTCTTTCAAGCGACTCCCGCCCCTTTATTACAATGAGGGCACCGATCCTGTCCTTTGCGAGGTTAGAGACTGAATCAACGATTAATTCAACGGTCCTGTTCGAGGCCAGAAGCTGGCGTTTGGAATGACGCGTACTCATTGATGCAAGGTGCTCAATGAACATGCGAATGTCATCCTGAAAGATGATCACCAGGGCCACAAGTGCAGCGGTAAGTCCTGCCTGAAAAAACTGGGATGTGAGATACATGTTGAGCAGCCGTGCAGAAATATAAAGGATCACGACTGAACAGAATGCGATTATCAGTGATCTTGATGCTTTGCGCCTTATCCAGGTAAGTGTGAAAAAGATAAATACAGACACTACAAAAATGTCCAGAAAATCCGCAAACCGGAAGTTTGAAATTACCTGCTTTAAAAAATCTGCCACGATATCCATCCATAAGAAAGCGAGTATCTAAAAATACTCCAGTTTTCTACATGGTACAAACAATACGACTTTTATTATTTTCCGGTAAAAAAGCATGGTGTAAAATATATGGTTTACAAATCAAAGATATCCCACCCGCTGACCAATGTCGTAATAAGCGCAAAAGAGTGCTGCGGAGAAATTGTCCTGACCGGAATTGAACTGTCAGGATCGGGAACTGATCATACAGGCGGTGCAGGTACCCATAAAACAGTGGAAATCTATGGAAAAATGATCTGCCGGTTTCTGGACGGTAAATCTCAAGACCTGTCATCAATACCGCTCGATTTTGAAAATTTTACAAATTTCTCAAAAAAAGTGCTTCAAGCTGCACGGCTTATCAAATCAGGCGAAACTGTTTCCTATGAACAACTTTCTTCTATGGCCGGTTATCCGGGTGCTACCAGAGCTGCTGCTTCAGTGATGCGGAAGAACCGATATCCTCTTGTAATACCCTGTCACCGTGTAATAAGAAAAGATGGCAGTACTGGGGGTTATTGCGGGATTCAGCAGGGTGCGGCCGTAGAGCTGAAAAAGAAACTGCTGGAAATGGAAAGATAAACAGCAGCTCACAAGAGATTTCGACAGTTAAAAAAACAGATACAGAGATTTGGATTTCTGCTTTCGCAAGGATGATGGAATTGCCAAAGGAATGCTTTGGTGAACAAACTCTGCCTTAGGAGTCATACCTGTAGAAAAAGACATTCAGAAGGGAAAGAAAACAAAAACGGCCGGTGAGAATTAACCAGCCGTTTTAGCCCATTCAAGAGTGTGGTGTTATTTGAGATGTACGGGCAGCGACATTGCCTTGCGCCCGGAAACCTTAACAAAATAGAGCCCGGCAGGCACCTGAAGATTATCTGCGTTCAGAGCGCTGTTACTTGTGACTGTGAAGCTGCGGATGGTTCTACCGGACAGATCCAGCAGATCAGCTGCGCTGTTAACCGGAAGAGAAATAACCGGTCCGTTTCTGAAAACATTGAAGGAAACAGATTTGGCCAGGTTTTCATCCGGAACTGCTTTCTTAAGTCCGGAGTTGTCATAAACTGCCGTGATATGGCCGTCCATGTCTTCTATCTCTAATCTGGTGAAGACCATCGATATTTCCTGAATTTCTCCTGAACGAACAGTTGTACCGATTTTAAATTCACCGGCTGCGTATTTATCCTGCACCAGTCTGGCATTTGTTAATGTTATTACGTAGTAAATTTCTTCCATCCCTTCGGGAGTAGTATGCAGAAATTCGAATTTGACGCTTGTTAAAAGTTCATTGGTAGTTATTGCCTGCAGAAACTGAGGCGTTGATCTTCCCCAGAATTTTTTGAACGTTACAGGAGAGGCCACAGTTTGCCCGGTAGGCGATCCAGATGAAGCATCAAATGGAGTAGTAAATTGCATGGAGAATTCAAACCCCGGGATTTTGCCTTCCTGTGCTGCACGCTGGGACTCACCCTTGAATTCTCCCTGTTTGGAACCATTAACCGAAACATAGAATTCATAAGCACACAAAGCCTGGCCGGCATGGAATATAAGAATAAGAGCCGCCATCACAATCTTAACAGGTAACCTGCAGGAAATCATAGAACCTCCTTTATTAGGTGTTAATGGTGTTTGATGAAAATTCAGCAGAAACGATTTCTGAATGATTAAAGGATAGCTCAGAATCCAATGCCTGAATATAAGAGAAATCAAAGTAAAAGTTTAAAAATTATTGCTTTTTCATATTGTACAATTTGGAAAGTTTTTTGCTGGTGTATTGAAGGAACGTTAAAAAATTCTTGAAGGAGGTCTTATGCCCAAAAAAACACCAAATCCGGTTCCGGAAGGGATGCACACGATTACACCGTACCTGTCTTTTAAAAACAATTGCAACGAGGCGATAGCGTTTTATGAGAAGGCACTGGGGGCAAAACTGATTGGAGGAATTGAAAAAACTCCCGATGGAAGAGTGATGCATTCCATGATGAAGGTTGGCGACTCTAATTTTATGCTTTCCGATTCATTCCGCCCGGTCACCTACGGGACTCCGATGATAGAGATGTGGCTTTACGTTGATGATGCCGATGCACTGTTTGACAGGGCAGTAAAGGCAGGCTGTGAAATTACCATGCAGATGGAAGATGCATTCTGGGGTGACAGGCTTGGGCAGGTAAAGGATCCATTTGGGCATATCTGGTCAATAGCAACAGCTAAATGGGAACTGAGTCCAGAGGAGATGAAGCAAAGAGAACAGGAATGGATGAAAAAGTCAGGCATGTAAACCTTCCTTATGCACCCGGCTCAGGGCGAATTGTACTTATCCCTTGTGCGTAAAGGGTACCTCTAAATATTCAGTTTTCAAGCGAGGCGCCAGCGAGAATTCGCTGCGCCAGGCGCACGAAAGAGGCGAATCCATTGTGATTCGTCGATTGCAACGAAGCGCAGTAGAATTCGCAGCCGGCCGCAGCGGAAAATGAATTTTTAGAGGTGCCCTAAAGGCACTTTCACAAATCGCAGATGTTCAACCAGTAGGGTACACCTGCGATTTGTTCAAACCTTTACACGACAAAGGTTTAGACGCACTTCGCCTCTATCAGGCGGTATTCTAAGGTATTATCAAATGTATGCAAACGGTCTCTCTTCCGCAGGGTCGGCACTCTCGCTCCCAAGTACGCAGTTTTTCCTTCTAATGCGAAAAATAATGTAATTTTAATTCTGGTATGTTAATTGATTTGACGCGGTGCTGAGGAAATTGTATACTTGCTGTGATAAAATGAGTAATGTAAGGAGCCTTATGAGAAAGTTTCTGCTTGCAATTGTTGTGATTGTGCTTTCAGGCACTCAAGTAAACGCCTGGAAAAGAACAACCCACCTTATCGGTGTGCCCTTTGTTGTCGGTTCGGGTGCTTACGCTGATGTCAAAGTCCTGCAGGATGCCAACAAGCCCATTACCAGAGCCGGGGCAATAACAAATCTTAGCCTGATGGCTGCACAGCTCTCTTTGGGCTCCATACTCTTTTTCGGAGGGGATTCCGAGGAGTTGCGCAAGATTCATCGAATTGTGGGGACATCTGTTATTCTATCAGGAATATTCCTGAGTGTCGTGTCTACACTTGATGATGGCGTTGACAAGCCAGCCAGATACATGGCTTACGCACATACCGGCCTTGCATCTGTGCCGCTGATAATATTCAGTTTTTGAAAACATTTTACCTGTAGATTGCATAAGTGGGGTGGTACTTGCGTCCATTTCCCTGTTTTATTCATGTATAGAACCGGCAACTGTGTAATAAAACCAGCTACTTAGCCGTAATATATTTTAATGTTTTAAAGAAATTAAACGATGAACTATTATGCGTACTGATAAACATCTCTCATTGCTGATGGTGTTTCTGGTCCTGGGTTCCAGCCTTGTGACTTTCTGCTCAGCTAGTGAGAGCCGAAGCCAGGAAGTACATTTTATAGCACAATCCTGCGAAAGTCATGATTGCGGCCGGCATTCTGAATCCCGCAGTTGCGCCCCTGAAAAATGCCAGCACGAAATCTGTTCCTATAAGTCTGCACTTGGTGAATACGTCCCTGAAAACTCGATTCAATTAGAGGCTGTCGTGGCTGCGCCTGTACTGATAACAGATAATTTTATATTGTCCGATAAAGAAATCGATTTCCCCATCACACCTCTTATTCCTCCACTGATACCAGCTCTGCATTCCACTGTTCTTCGCATCTGAAAAAACTCCTTTCATTTCGTATACAAAAAAGCGCGGATAGCCCTTTGGGGCTGTTGTCCTTATGAGTTTGTTTACAATCAAAGTATCTATTGTAAATGTGAAAGGAACACTATGAATAGATGGTTAATGATAACCATAGTAAGTGGGGGAGTATCCTTGACTGCGGCTCTTCCAGCGGCTGCGGAAACGCCATTATCCTTCCACCGGGCACGGGAAATAATTCTTTCCGGAAATGCCGGACTGAAATCTACGGAAACTGAAACCAATGCCGCCAGGGCCGGTGTTAAACAAGCAAACACATTTCTCGATCCCGAAATAGGAGTGGAGCTTGAGAAATTCGGAGTAAACGAAATCGAAGCCAGTGTCGGGCAGACGATCGAACTTGGAGGTAAAAGAAAATTTAGAACCGAAGCGGCGCAAAAAGAGGTTGATGCGGTGGTAAACGCCGGTAAAATCACAAGACTTGAACTCGAAACGGAAATCGTCCGCAGGTTTATTCCCATAGTGACAACTACACACAAACTGGCGGTTCTTGATTCGATACTCAAGATTACCCAATCGACAAGAGACCAGATTCAGCATCGGGTCGATGTCGGCGGAGCTAAAGCAACAGATCTGATTCGCATAGAGATAGATATCGAGCAGCTTCAACTGGAGCGCGATGAACTCATGCGTGAAAATGCACAGGCGAGAATGAAATTTGCATCTCTGGGAAACAGGCAGGATACAGCTCTGATGAACGTTGAGGGAGAACTGAACAGTAAATCAGAAATTCCCGATCTGGCATCGCTTCAGGAAGCAATCGAAGAGAATCCGGTACTTGCTGCATATTTAATCGAACAGCAACATCTTGAAACGGAACTCAAACAGCTTCGTGCAGATGTCGTTCCGGACCTGAACCTGTCCGCAGGTTATATACGAAATAATGAAGACAATTCCAATTCACCGACATTTGGGATGTCAATGTCAATTCCTCTTTTCAACAGGAATACCGCTGCCCGAAAACAGACAGAACTCAAATACAAAGCTACTGGAGAGCGGCGGGAAAATGCTTTACGCCTGCTCATGGCGGATATTCAGAATATCTACAGTCAGATAGAAACGATTGATCACAGGCTGCAGTCTCTTCAGTCTAGTATAGTACCGAAAGCACAGCGGGTATATGAGATGCTTCAGGAGTACTACAATGCCGGAAAAGCAGGATTTCTTGATCTTGCAGAGGCGCAGGCGGAGATGCTTCGGCTCAGTCTGGAGCTTCTTGATATCCAGCAGGAGCGCGCTGAGAAATTAACTGATCTGATGCAGATGACAGCAACAAACATTCAAATCGTTAAATAGGAGAAAACTATGAGATCACTTTTAGTGGCAACTGCTGTTTTCCTGATGGCGTTAATATGGACCGGATGCAGTAATGCAGAGAAGAATCATCATGCAGATCACAGTGGCCATTCCCACAGTGAAGAATCAGAACATGCCGATGAACACGGGCATCATGATCACGATAGTGAGGAGGGTGAGCACAGCGGGCATGATGACGAAGGAGTAATCACGGTGGCTCCTGAAGATATGAAGATGGCGGAGATCACTACTGCCAGAGTAGAAACCGGCACGATCAGTACATCACTCGATCTGTCAGGAGAAATTGGATTCAACGAAGATCGGGTAGTTCATATCACACCCAGGTTTGCGGGAATAGTCAAAGAGGCCCGGTACAGAATAGGTGAATATGTAAAGGCCAATGAAACCGTTGCTCTGATCGAGAGTAATGAAAGCATGACCACTTATTCACTTAAAGCACCGATATCGGGACGGATTATAGAAAAGCATGCTGCTGCCGGTGAGCATGTGTCGGAAGAGGAAAGTCTTTATCTCCTTGCTGATCTGTCAACGGTATGGGTCAATCTGGCCGTTTACCCCAAAGATGCCGATAGGATAAAACAGGGCCAGAATGCAACGATTACCGCGGTAGGATCCACAAACAGCATTACCGGTACTTTCAGTTATGTCACTCCGGTCATGGATGCTCAAACGCGTAAAATCACTGCCAGAATCGTGCTCCCCAACGTTAATAATGCATGGCGGCCAGGTACATTTGTAAATGCTTATGTTGAAGCCGGCGAAGGAGAACCGGGACTTGTGGTAGATAGAAATGCCGTTCAGATTCTTGACAATGAAAGTGTGGTGTTTATACAGCATGAAGCGGGGAGGTTCAAAGCGGTTCCAGTAAAGACCGGGGACAAAAACTCCCGTAAAATAAAGATTCTTGCCGGCCTTGAAGAGGGTCAGGAGTATGTAAATAACGGCGCATTCGAGCTCAAGGCCAAGGTTGTCACCAGTTCGCTTGGCGCACATGCTGGACATGGGCACTGAGAGGAGCCACAATAATGGAGAAATTACTTCAAATTTGCATAAAAAACAGACTGCTGATTGTGCTTGCCATTATCGGGATCACTATTGCAGGCGTTGTACAGTATTCGAGATTGCCCACAGACGCATTTCCTGACATTTCACCCGTTATGGTTCCGATTTTTGCCGAAGCACATGGTATGGCTCCGGAAGAAGTCGAACGTCTTATTACCTTTCCAATTGAATCGGCGATGAACGGTCTGCCTGGTGTACGGCAGGTAAAATCCACATCGGCATTCGGAATGGCGGTTGTATATGTTTACTTCAAAGACAATGTAGACATTTACTTCGCTCGTCAGATTGTCGCTGAGCGGCTCGCAAGCGCCGAACTTCCAGAGCGGGAAGAACGTCCCGGTCTGGGGCCGATATCCACCGGGTTGGGTGAAGTTTTCATGTACTACCTGACAGCAGATAAAAACGTTGACACCGATGGAAAAGCTCTCGATGCGTACCTTCGTGAAGTCAATGACTGGACTGTAAAGTACCAGCTTCAAACGGTTCCTGGTGTGACAGAGATTCTTTCCATGGGTGGTCATGTTCTGCAATACCAGGTCAATGTCAATCCTGTTGCGCTCAATAAATTCCAAATTACACTCGATGATGTCGTTACGGCTGTGACCTCAAACAACCGTAATGCCGGAGGGCAGTTTCTTGTGGTCGGTTCAGAAGAATACCTTGTCCGGGGAATAGGACTGATCGATAAGCTCGATGACTTGCGCAATGTACAGGTAAAATCGATCAATGGTATACCCGTTCGTCTGAGTGATGTTGCAGTAGTTGATTTTGGCAAAGAGATACGCCGTGGCGTAGTTACCCGCAACGGAACAGAGGAAGTGGTTGCCGGGATTGTCATGAAACTATATGGCCAGAATACCTCTGAAGTTATCAAGAGGCTCGAGAAGAAGATTCCCGAGGTGCAGCGATCCTTACCTGATGGTGTGAAGCTTGTTCCTTATTATAACCAGAGCTTATTGGTAGGTAATGCCGTAAAAACCGTTCAGGATGCGCTCTGGCAGGGTGGAATACTGGTTATTGCAATTCTGGCGCTTTTCCTGGGTAATCTTCGAAGCGCTTTTATCGTGGCACTGGCTCTTCCCGTTTGTGCACTGGTTGCGGTGATCTGCATGGGAGCCGCAGGAATGTCGGCTAATCTCATGTCTTTAGGCGGTATCGCAATAGCAATAGGCATGTTAGGTGATGCATCGATTGTGATTGTGGAAAATGTGTTCAGGCATCTTGCGGATGAAAAGAATAAATCCCGCAGTAAAACTGAAGTAATAATCTCAGCCTGCAGTGAAGTGGCACGACCGATAATCTTCTCCGTAGCGATTATCGTGGTTGTGTTTCTTCCCCTGTTTACTCTTGAAGGGGTAGAGGGCAAGATGTTCGTGCCGATGGCTTTTACCATCTCATTTGCCCTTCTTGGATCATTAATCGCCGCACTGCTGTTTGCTCCAGTGCTTTCATCGTTACTTCTTAAGCAGGGAGTGCAGAAGGAATTTGCACTTGTCGTTTTTCTAAAAAAACTTCACCAGCCTGTGTTGCACTTTGCTTTACGGAAAAAGCTGACGGTTATTGCTGTGACATTGGCAATCTTCATCTCTTCCATGGCTCTGGTTCCACACCTGGGAACTGAGTTTATTCCTACACTGGAAGAAGGTGTGATACAAATTAATCTTGCCATGGCTCCTTCGATATCGCTTGAAAAGGCAACTGAAACAGTAATGAAACTGGAACGCAGAATCAAGATGTTCGATGAAGTTGATATGACACTGTCAAAGATCGGGCGGCCTGAGGCTGGCAGTCATCCGCATCCGGTCAATTCGGCGCACATTCAGCTCATGCTCAAGCCCGTTAATCAGTGGAAAAATCATAAGAGTAAAGCCGAACTGGTTGAATCACTGAATAAAGCGTTGTCCGGTTATCCCGGCGTTCAGCTCAATTTCTCTCAACCGATACAGAACATGTTCGATGAGCTTCTCTCAGGGGTCAAGACACAGCTTGCGATCAAGCTGTTCGGTGATGACATCAATGTGCTCAAGACTAAAGCTGAAGAGATTAAAAAAGTAATAGAGCCGGTAAAGGGGCTGGTTGATCTCTCTGTAGAGCAGAGTTTCGGACAGCCACAGGTGCAGATCATCGCAGATCGTGAAGCATGTGCACGGTACGGCATTAATGTGTCTGACATTCTGGAGGTCGTCGAGGTGGCAATTGGCGGAGAAACAGTCGATCAGGTATTTTTGAATACGCGACGCTTCGGCATACAGGTGCGTCTGGACGAGCGCCACCGGCAGGATACCGAGGTAATCGGAAACATACTCGTACATTCTGCCGATGGAATTCAGGTGCCCTTGTCGCAAGTAGCACAGGTCAAGGAGGTCGTCGGGCCGATCCAGATCAACCGGGAGAACAACCAGCGCCGGTGGATCATCTCTGCAAACGTGCGTGGTCGCGATATGGGCGGTGTTGTAACTGATATCCAGAAACTTGTTGAGGAAAAAATCAAACTTCCATCGGGATACTATCTTGAATACGGAGGTCAGTTCGAAAATCAGCAACGGGCGATGAAAAGACTTGGGATAATTGTTCCCATAGCGCTGGGTTTGATTTTTATCATGCTTTACATGTCTCTTGGTTCACTGAAGAGCGCATCGCTGATTTTTATCAATGTTCCTCTTGCTTTAATAGGCGGTATTCTTGGCCTGTTTGCAATGGGAGAGTATTTATCGGTTCCGGCATCGGTTGGTTTTATCGCACTCTTTGGCATAGCGGTGCAGAACGGTCTGGTCCTGGTCTCATATATCAATCAGCTCAGGGAGGAAGGGTATGGAATCTCAGAAGCGATTGTGGAAGCAGGGATTATGAGACTGCGACCGGTATTGATGACTGCGCTTACTACCATTCTTGGACTGGTACCCCTGTTGCTTTCACGCGGGATGGGGTCTGAAGTGCAGAGGCCTCTGGCAACTGTTGTGGTTTTCGGCCTGATTTCATCGACATTTCTCACTCTGGTACTGATTCCGACACTTTACGAGTGGTTTGCCCCAAAGCTTGTACAAGATTCTATAAAATAGAAACAATGCCGGGTTGCGGCCCGGCGATCTTTAAAGGGGATATACTATGAAGAAAATTGAAGCATATATAAAGACTCACTGTCTTAACGAAGTAATAGAACGGCTGCATGTCATAGACAATCTTACCGGTGTCAGCATTCACGGGATCAAGGGCTTTGGCAGGACACGAGGTCATGACGAACCGGTGCGGATTGTTGACAACACTATTAACTGAGTGCCGCATGTAAAACTCGAAATATTCTGCAGCGATGAGCTTAAAGAGAAGGTGATAAGTGCAATCATAGAGGGCGCACACACTGGGCTTCGCGCGGATGGAAAGATCTATGTGTCGCCTGTCGAGGATGCAGTCCGTATCAGCACAATGGAAAGGGGAAATACTGCAATATAGATCATTCTGGTGAGTTCGTTTTTGAAAAGAAAAAGGTTGAAAGAAAACACACTGTCAAGTTATATTAATATTGTCAAAGTATACTGAACGGATCAGAAAGGAAAGATGATGAAGAAATTTACATTTGTTGCAGTTATGGCAATTTTCAGTGCAACGATGATGTTTGCCGGATGTCAGAAGAAAAATGGCACAGCCAAAGCAAAGACAGCAGCCGAACACAGTGATCATGATGGTCACGACCACAGCAGTCACAGCAACGATGATGGTCATGGACATTGATAGGTATAAATGAACTGAAGGCAGAACCGGTGTGACTGCACCGGGTCTGTTCTGTACAACAGAAGGGGATCTCTATGAAAATTCACTTAATCGCATTAATATTTGTGTCTTTAACGGGATATCTGACATTTGCCCAGGAAAGTAACCCCCGGAATGCTCAGCCACAATTGTCCATTAAGCAATCAAAATACGTTAATTTCATTAACTCCAGTGTTACTGCCTCAGAGGGAGCGATCTTGTTTGAGGGACGATTCATTGTCCTTGGTGAGGGAGTTTACGGCCATTTCGATATGATCGCTTACAATGATTCGGGCAAAGTGGTTCAGAAAGCAATTTCTGAGGATCGAGCCTGGAGAAGGGATGCGGGATCGAAATTGAAGACTATTACATTGTCAATTACATCCGAACAACCTGCTGAAATAGAGGTTTCGTTTCATGAGATGCGGATTAATCCGGATGCGGGAGCATGCAAACAGTAAGCTGAATGCAGCAAACAAAAAGGAAATCTTAAGAATCACAAATACACAGAAAATGTGTTTCAAATATCGGTCGATTGTAAAACGTATTTATATCGATTATGTTAATGTATTACGTCTTGAATGAAACAGGATTTAAAAAAATGGAAACCGTGACCATATCTCCTAAATATCAAGTAGTTAATTCCCAGAAAAATTCGACAATCGATGCGTCTCAAACCGGGGCAGAAGGTTCAGATGATTCAATACGAAGGGCGTGTTGAACTTATCCAGCTCAATCCAATCAAAGATTTACAGGGGTTCGTAAAAGGACTAAATATAAAATTTGAAAGAGATCCAGACAGACTATGAATCTCGTTGATTCTTCAGGATGGCTTGAATTCATTGCAGACAACAAAAATGCCGCTAAATTTCTTAAACCACTGGAAAATAGTAGTAACCTGATAATACCCACAATTGTTATTTGTGAAGTTTCTAAAGTTTTATTTCGAGAAAAAAGTGAGCAGGAAGTTTTAATCGCCCTGGCTTATATACATCAGGGTAAAATTGTGAATCTATCGCCAGTTATTGCAGTGAATGCCTCCAAACTCAGTTTAAACCACCGTATTCCTATGGCCGACAGCATCATACTTGCAACTGCTCAGGCATATAATGCAATTATCTGGACCCAGGATGAGCATTTCGCCAGAATTAAAAATGTCAAATATTTTTCCGTGTAATAAGGTCAAGTATTCCGTTTGCTAACGAAACCGCAGCAATCTGGCATTTATAGCCACAATCACAGTACTGAGTGACATGAATGCCGCCCCCAGTGCCGGACTGAGAACAATGTCCCATGAATAGAGCACCCCGGCAGCCAGGGGAATAGCAACAGCATTGTAGCCAGTAGCCCACCAGAGATTCTGTACCATTTTGCCATAGGTTGCTTTCGCCAACCCGATAATTGCTACTACATCCTCCGGGTTACTCTTAACCAGTATGATATCGGCAGTCTCCGCAGCTACATCGGTCCCTGCACCGATCGCTATGCCCACGTCGGCTTGCGCCAGTGCCGGGGCATCGTTGATACCATCACCGGTCATGGCGGTAATCAATTTACGTGATTGGACTTCCTTCACTTTAACTACTTTTTCCTGCGGGAGCACTTCTGCGAAGTATTCGTCAAGTCCAACTTCCCTTGCCACCCACTCGGCAACCCTGCGGTTGTCACCGGTGATCATCATGGTAGTAATTCCCATTTCTTTGAGCTTGCGCACAGCTTCTTTGGATTCGGGCCTGATAATATCCGATAGAGCAACCGCCCCCTGCACCGTGCCATCAATCATTACATAAACAACCGTTTTCCCGCTTTCCCGGAGGCTTGCAGTCTTCTGTTCGTCTACTCTGATATTATTTTCGCGCAGATAACCTGGGCTTATGACTTTGATGTCGTGTTCTTCGACTGTGCCCTGCGCACCTTTACCGGTAATCGATTTGAAATTTTTGACAGGCAGTGTGTGTGCTGCTGATTCAACGATACCTTTTGCTATGGGGTGCTCCGAATGTGCTTCAACAGAAGCGGCATAGGTAAGGACTTTTTCTTTGTCGTACTCGCTGCCGAACGCTACTGCATCACTGACACCGAACTTTCCCAGCGTCAAAGTTCCCGTTTTGTCAAAGAGTACAGCCTGAAGATTTCTGGCGGTCTCAAAAGCTGACCGTTTTTTAATCAGCAAGCCGTGACTGGCCGAAAGAGCAGTAGACATGGCAACCACCAGAGGAATAGCCAGTCCCAATGCGTGGGGACAGGCAATTACCATAACAGTTACTGTTCGCTCCAGGGCAAACTCAAAGCTTTGGCCCAAAACCAGCAGCCAGATCACAATTGTTATGGCACCGCCACCCAGTGCTATGATGGTAAGCCACATCGCTGCACGATCCGCAAGGTCCTGTGTTCTGGACCGTGCCTGCTGTGCTTCTCTGACAAGATTTATGACTTGTGATAAAAAAGAATCCGCACCGGTTTTATCGACAATCACGGTTATGGAGCCTTCACCATTCACCGAACCACCGATTACTTTCATCTCTTTTTTCTTGTGAACAGGCAGTGATTCCCCTGTCACCATGGCCTCGTTGACCGAAGATTCTCCATCGATAATGTGGCCGTCAACTGGAATCTTTTCACCCGGCTTAACTATCACTGTATCTCCGGATTTTATCTGCTGCAGAGGGACATCTTCGGTTTTACCATCGCTTACCCAGTGGGCTTCCGAAGGGAGCAGCTTCACCAGTGATTCAACTGCCTGTGATGCTCCGGCAACGGTCTTCATTTCGATCCAGTGCCCAAGCAGCATCACATCGATAAGTGTTGCAAGCTCCCAGAAAAAGATCTCGCCAGCAACGCCGAACACTACTGCACTGCTGTAGATATAGGCCACAGAAATGGCAAGCCCGATCAGGGTCATCATACCGGGACTTTTCTCACGAATTTCCGATATCAGGCCTTTAAGAAAAGGCCTGCCTCCATAGAAAAAAACAAAAGAGGACAATGCCCAAAGCACATAGAGATCTCCACTGAATTGCAGCCTGTTCCTGATTCTAAGCACATTTTGTATGAGAGGCGAAAGAAGCAGAATTGGAATTGTCACGATAAGTGAAATCCAGAACCGGCGCTTGAAATCTGCTATGTTATGTCCATAGTGTCGGCCGTGCATTTTCCTGTTGGCATCATGTTTTTCATGGTCGGCGGCATGATTCGGCTCTTCAACTGGCTCCTGGGGATGCATATCATGATGCGAGTGTTCGTGGTCCTGCATTGGTAGTATTCTCTTTTAAGGTGTAACATGATGTTTATGGCAGCTTTTTTGATTGGCAGCAACGACTGTGCCCGATTTTGATAACCGATTCCGGCAAATCATTCGCATCGGGTGAATGGGACAGTGGATTTTTAGATGCAGGTATAGGGGTGATTTGAATATGCAGAACTGGCGATTAATTTCTCAACTGCAAGAACCGGAGAGCTGAAAAAATAAAAACCTCATCAATTAGCGAACGGAGCTGATTCTTATTGAGATCCAACTGTTCCTATGTAATAATCATACTCATGAAAATAGGGCTCTGTGGAAATATAGAACTGGAATCAATCGCTCTTCTGCTTGACTCCTACATGCCGGAGAATGAGATCGTCTTTGGAAGACAAAACTGCTATGAAGAGGAACTCCAGAACCGGATCGGGGATCTCAGAAACCTTGATCTCTGCATTATTGCGCTTGACTGGCGAAAAATTATCCCTGAACTTGCCACCTGCAGCCCCGGGGAAATGCAGAAAGTAAGTGACATAATCCGGGAACGAATCGTTATCATAAAGAGTATGATCGAAAAATTCCGATCAGCTGAGAACTCAAGGATCCTTATCTTTTCTCCTGTCTCAGACCCTTACTGTTCAAGTGGCTTTATTGACCGGCTCCTTCCCTCAGCATACTTTGAAATAAACAGTTTCCTTCAGCAATCTTTTAACACCCTCTGTAGATCAATTACAGACCTTTACCCCCTTGATATCGATGCTCTGAGCAGCAGGATAGGGAAGGACCATGCGTTTGATCCGGGTAAAGAGTACAGTACCGGTCAGCCGTTCTCGTCTGAAATGATCGATTCCATTTGCAGCTGCATCCATTCAGTGTGTTTACAACTCAAAAAGTATCCTCTGAAGTGTCTTGTGCTTGACCTTGACAATACTCTCTGGGGAGGCATAATCGGAGAATCCGGGGTGGGAAATATACTGCTTGATGACTCCGGTCCGGGGAAAGCCTACCGCGATTTTCAGTCGGAAATCGTAAAACTTTACAAACAGGGTATAATACTGGCGATCTGCAGCAAAAACAACACATGTGATGCAATGGAAGTCCTGGAATCCCATGAGAAAATGTTGATCAGACCCCAAATGATCTCTTGCTACCGGATCAACTGGGATGATAAACCCCAAAACATACTGCAGATCTCTGAGGAGCTGAGGATAGGCCTTGATTCTATGATGTTTATAGATGACAATCCTTCAGAAAGAGAAGCTGTCAGAAAAGCTCTTCCTGAGGTAGAAGTGCTTGAAATGCCGGAAAACCCTGCATTTTTCGCTATTGCCCTTAAACGATGCACCAGATTCTGGCCCGTGGAGATTACTTCCGATGACAGTCGAAAGGGTGAGTTTTTCCAGAAAGAACTGTTAAGAAAACGGTCTATGGAACTTGCTGCTAATCTTGAGGAATTCCTTTTTAAATCGGAAATTAAAGCGAAAATTTTATCTGTTGATCAAAATTCTCTGCCTCGAGTCGTTCAGCTTTTCAACAAAACCAATCAGTTTAATCTTACAACCAGACGGTACAGCCTCTCTGAGTTGGAGTCACTCAGGAATGAAGCTGGAAATCATCTCTTCTGCATGGAGTTGTGTGATAAATTCGGTGAGTATGGTATCATTGCCGCTGCTCTTGTCAGGGGAAGAACTATTGATTCTTTTGTTTTAAGCTGCCGTGTTTTTGGAAAGCAGGTTGAGAAAGCATTTCTCCTGCGGATTCTTGAGTTCATGAAGAAGAGTGGAATTAAAGAGGCAGAAGGGATCTATATTCCTGGTCTTAAAAACAGCATGGTAAAAGATTTCTTTAAAAATAACGGGTTTTCTCAAAAGAGTAAAGATATGGAGTTGACAGTCTGGGGAATCGATCTTCAATGCGATCTACAGAAAATCCCTGACTGGATCAGTATCCAGCCTGTATCTGATGAAATACCCTGAAATCCCTGGCTGAACAGATTCAGGGTTGACCCGTAGAGAACCGGTTCTTTTACGCTGCAATAATTTTTATCTCTCTTAAACCTGAAGTCGCGTTTTTTTGCCTAATCCAACAGCGATTCTCAGGTCAACCTGCCTTTTTTGCAGTCTTTTGTACCAGAAGCTTTGAAAAAGAACTGAGAAGGCCCGAAAGAACTGTCCAGAAGATTGTCTTTTTCCAGGTCGTCTTTTCCGGCTCAGGAGGTTCTTTTTTATTGAATATATTCAAATTTTTCTTGAGTCCCGCCTTGACGATCAGGCCTGTGATCGCAGCGAAGAAAACTGCTCCTATAGTGATTAGCTTTTTGTTTATTTTTTTGTCCATTAGATCCTCCTTGGTCAGTGATGTACAACTGAATAAAGCAAAAAGTGTGTATTATATTTCTGAAGCCTCTTCAAAGGACCTCTGTAAGCGGTGCGGGTATTATTTTAAACAGATATGAACCGGTTTTTCCGCTTGTGGTTTGCAGGTATACTTTTTATCCTTGTCATTTCCGGTTATATTCTGTATAGTATACTCTGGGTTGTGAGATTGATAGGAACCAATAAGAAGAAATCTCTCCTTGCAGGCAGCATCATTACACTCTTCCTGATGCTGGGAGTTTACTTTTTTCTCTTCCCCATAGGACCGCTGAAGCAGGACATTCAGATAATAATTCCCCGCAACAGTTCGCTAAGATCCATTGCTGATACTCTCGAGAAAAAAGATGTGATTACCTCGGATAAAGTGCTTCTGCTCTGGCTCAAATTAAGCGGGAAAGAGAAAAGAATTCAGGCAGGAAAGATCACTTTCAAAAGAGGCGAGGGAGTGATCAGTGCGGCAAACAAACTGATGCATTCAGAAGCAGTTGAAGTGGCGGTTACTGTACAGGAAGGCCTTACAATTGAGCAGACTGCTGCGCGTATCAGTCAGGTCTTTCATATTGATACATTAGAATTTATCAGATTATGTAATGATTCGATCTTTGTTAAAGAATTGGGCCTGGATGCAAAAACCATGGAAGGATATTTGTTTCCAAACACCTATCGCTTTACAGATGATGTTAAACCGGCGGAGATTATCCGCAAGATGGTAGATCAGTTCAAAAATGCTTATGCCACTCTATCTGCAAATCCCTTGCTTGCCGGGAAATTCACTATGCATGAATTTGTCACGCTGGCATCAATTGTGGAAAAAGAAGCTACACTGGCATCTGAACAGGTGCGTATAGCCGGAGTGTTCCATAACCGTCTTAAGCTTGGATACCCGCTTGGTGCTGATCCAACCGTGCGTTACATTCTCAAAAAATTTCACGGTCCGCTTCGTGTCTCTGAACTTAACTCATCATCACCTTATAATACCCGCAAATATCCCGGGTTACCTCCGGGCCCCATCTGTTCACCGGGAAAAGGGGCGCTTGATGCAGCCTTGAACCCGGCTGAAACTAAAGAGCTTTACTTTGTTGCCAAATGGGATGGAAGCGGGGCGCATGACTTTTCAATAACAAACAAAGAACACGATCGAAAGAAAATGGAAATACGCCGTCGAAACGAATTACAAAAAAGAATCAGGGAGATAAAGTGAAAAATCGTTTCTCTGCAGTTTCAGTAATCACATTTGCTTTTTCAGTTTTATTTTCCAGCCAGGTTTTTTCTCAGGAATCCTGGCAGCTCAGACGTCTTGTTGACGCACATACTGCGGGTGTTCTTTCAAGGGGTAGTTATGAGTTTGACTGTGGGATCTACCCTGCAGGTAATCCTGACCTTGGTACTGGAATCAACTTTGGTATAGGGGTTGGGGTGACCAATCGCCTGATGATCGGTATCAGTTATGGGGGAGAGGGATTTGTGGGCAGGGGAAAAGATGCAAAAGGGAACTCGATGCCGGGCTTTCTGGTCAAGTACCGGATTTTTGAAGAAAATTACTTTTTCCCGGGGGTAGTGCTGGGCTATGATCATCAGGGCCATGGTGGATCGTCTGATACCATACATTTCGATTACAAAGGTTACATTTACAAATCTCCCGGTTTTTTTCTGGCACTCAGCAAAAACTACCTTCTCTTTACAAAGATTCAGCTGGGCCTGCATGGCGCAGCCACCTTTTCCATGGAGGAGGTCCAGACAGTTAAATGGCCAAATGCCTACGCGGGTATGGATTTGGGAATAAATGATGAGCTGTCGCTTGTTTGTGAGTACAATCTGGGTTTGAATACAAGAGATCCCCGCTCTGGAAAAACGCCATATTATGCCCGACTCAGTGAGGGATATCTCAATCTTGGACTTAAATGGGCCTTTTCTCCAAATTTCTTTGTTGAATTCGATGCCAAAGACGTACTTGAGAACAGGAAAAGAAAGAACGGCAGCACTGTTGGCTGGTGCCGGGAACTGAGGCTTGTGTATATTAATCAGTTTTAATCAGTTCTGTTCCTTGTAGAGGCGTCCGGCCGGACGCCTCTACAAGGGATGCATATGTCAGGTATTAAATCTGTACCCGTTTAACTGCTCAACTGAGCGTGTACTATTTTAATGCTACTAATCATAAAATGTACTCTGAACGTTTGCCTTTCGGGAAAATTATGTTAAAAAAAATTACACTGATAGTTACAATCTTTGTTGTCATGAATGTATGTGCAAATTCTGAAGATCAGAATGAAAAACAGGCTATACCTGCAGATTCATCTCAGCAGATTGCAGATAAAATCATTCAGTCCAAAATTCCGGTTCTGGTAGATTTCTGGGCCGCATGGTGCATGCCCTGCCGCATGCTGAACCCTGTCATGAAAGAACTGGAAAAAGAGTATAGCGGCAAAGTCGAGTTTTTAAAGGTAAATATTGATATTCACAGATCAATTGCATCCTATTTTGGAGTCAGAGCTATTCCGGCTGTTTATATTATCAAAGATAAAGCCGTGGTCAAAGTATTGCCTGGATTGAATCCTAAAGAGACCTATGATCAGGCGCTCAAGGAAGTAGCTATGATGTCGGAACCGGTAGAAGAATCTGCAGATGGTTCATCTCAGAAATAGCATCGATGTCTTCCAGTATTAAAAGAATTCTTCCGGAACTTCTTGCGCCGGCCGGCAGCTTTGCAATTGCCGAAGCTGCATTTGATCATGGTGCTGATGCAATCTACATCGGCCTTGAACAGTTTAATCTGCGTGCCCATTCTCCAAACTTTACTGCCGGAGATATCCCGGAACTTATGTCAATGGCAGAAAAGAGGGGGAAACGCGTTTATGCGGCACTCAATATTCTTCCTGATGACAAGAAACTTTGCGGAATAAGAGATTTGCTGCTGCAGCTTAAGAAGGCCGGCAGCGTACCTCATGCCCTTATTATAAGTGATCCGGGGGTTCTACTGGCCTGCAGGGAAATTCTACCCGGCCTTCATTTACATCTGAGCACACAGACCGGTTCGTTTAATTCTCAGGCTCTGCGGTTTTGGAAAGAACAGGGCATTACCCGCGCAGTTCTTCCCCGTGAGCTCTCATTGGACCAGATCAGCCGTATCAATTCCTGCGGTGTCATTGAAACTGAGGCTTTTATTCATGGCGCAATGTGCGTGTCGATTTCGGGAAGATGCCTTCTGGGTGCCTATATCGACCAGCGGCACCCGAATTTCGGTGACTGTGCCCAGCCGTGCCGTCTTCGCTACAGAATCGCTCCTGTAAAGGTTGGAACCGGTGAGGTCGGGGAATGGCTGGATGCAGAGGAGAATGAAGAGGGCGTCTATCTTTTAAACTCAAAAGATCTCTGCACCATAGAGATATTACCCCAAATACTGGGCACCGGACTCAGCTCCCTGAAGATAGAGGGGCGCAACAAGAGTATTCACTATGTTTCTACGGTTATAAAGGTTTACCGGGAAGCTCTTGATACAATATCAAATGGTTTGCCCTACACTGTTAAGCCGGAATGGAAAAGTGAGCTGGAAAAAGTGGAGCATCGTCCATACACAACAGGATTTTATGCAGGCGAAACTATGCTTCAGGAGGTCTTTTCTTCCAAAGCGTCCAGCGGCTCACGTGTGATGGGTATTGTAAAAGGACTCCTTCAGGGGGGAGATCCTGTAATCGACGTTAAAAACAGCTTTTCAGCAGGAGAAAAGCTTGAAGTACTTCCAGTCAAGCAGTCATCAGCTCCCTTTGAAATTACGTTTACCTCTCTATGTGACCTTTCAGGGAATGCCGTTTCATACGTACCATCAAGTCGTCTGGTAACGGGAAAAACCGATAAAAAACTGCGGGCAGGGGATATGCTTAGAAAACTTTCCAAGCCCGGGGAAGAGACTGCGGTTTAGCAAAGCCGGGTTGGGCTTAATTCAGGTGAAGTAACAATCTCAGCATAGTGAGCTTTCGGCATTATACTTGCATTTACTGTGTTTCAGCTCAGTTTAAGCGTGTTTAGAACTCTAATCAACTGAGAAAAACAGAATGTTGCGCTCGCATGTGGATTTTTCAAAAATTCTGCGCCCATGGGATGGCTTCGGGGTTACCCTTAATTCAATCCCGTCTCTATCGCTTCCTCAAAATATTAACTCTGCCGGCGAACCGGATATTTCCACTCACCCCGGGCTATACTTTGGAACTGACGGACTGCAGGCAAATATTGTCAGGATTTATCTGGATCCTTTTCATCAGAAGAAAACTGAAGCCAGAAATACAGAAGAGATTCCGGTAGAAGCCGATGAATATGATCATGAGGCATCGGCTTTGCGTTTGCGAGAGTTCTGTGTGGCCGCACAGACAGAACTTCAGAAACAGGGTCAAAAACTTCAGATTATAACAACCTGCCTGTCTCCTCCTGAATGGATGACAAAGCAGAAAGAGATTTCAGGACGGGATCTGGACCCGCTGCATCGGGCTGAATATGCGCGGTACATGGTTTCCTGGCTCAAATTCCTTGTAGAAAAAGAATCTCTTCCTGTAAAGTATATGTCTCTTCACCGCAAAGGAGAAATGTGGAACAGGTGGAATGAGCAGGGGGGGGTTAAAGAGAGTGAATTCTACAACCTCTACTGGCCGCCGGAGCATGTGACCGATTTTCTTAAACTGGTAAAAAAGATGATCATTAAAAACTCTCTTGCGGTCGGGTTGACACCGGGGGAAACCGGAAGCTGGGTCAGTTTCCAGGACTGGGGTTATGCAGATGCGATTGTCGATGACCCTCAGGCAATTGCATCATTGGATCTGCTCTGCTCCTATGGTTCTTATTCCGGAAGAGATTGTCTGGACTGCAGGAGCGCTGCTATAGATCTTATACGTCAGCAGCGACCCGACATTCATGCCTGGGTAATCCTTGAGCCCTGCAGAGAAACCGGTACGACTCCTGCCTGGTTGATTCATGATTATATCTATGGTGCAAAAGTCAATGCCGTAATCCTTGATTGCCTTCCTGAGGAGGAAAACTGTTCTGAAGGAACGGGTTCATCACCCGCAGATTTCCTCAAACCTGTTTTCAGGGCCGGACAATCCGGAAAATCAGTGTGCCAGACAGCTTGCAATTGCCCGGGAATCTCTATCGCGGCATTCTCGGGCAATATGTCCGGAGTTTCCGATTCATTTGTGATCGTAAACTCTTCTGATGCAGAAAGGGCTCTTCCTGTAGAGATCAGGGGGACCGCAAGCAGCAAATTCGAGGTTTTCCGCACATCACCTCAGGAAAAAAATATTCCTTTGGGATTTATTCCGGTCAGGGAGGGGAAGGTAATGTATATGGCACCAGCGAAGTCGGTCAGCTCATTCTTCGGTTCTGTTTAACCTGAAAATCGCAGATGGATGAGGCAAAAAAACGTAATCATTTGAGCACTAAGGCTTTCAGGCATCTTGATCTTATCACCTTGTCGATAAGACCTGCAATGCCTTCAAGCCTTATCATCTCAACATCTTACGGTTTTTTGTTCTCCCCAACTGCGACTTTCAGGTTTAAAACTTCAGCCGGCAATCCGGACATTTAATGGTGTTATAAGATTTGTCTGTTCAAATATTCTGTAAAGCGTCTGATTAACCTGTATTTCCAGATGGAGATTTCTTCTCTGCAATTCTTTGGACATACGTATACAGAATGTTATCCCTCGTGAATCGATACGGCTTACACCCTGAAAATCCAGAACGAGATCTCTCCAGGAGTCTTCACCAAACTTGGAGGCAAGTTCGTTATTTAGTATACTGATACGTTCAGTAATCAGTTCACCTGAAAATGCAATTCTTAAAACATCTGCATCTTTCATTTTGAATCCTCTATTTATAGGTGTACTGATTTTAAATTACAATTACAACTGCGGAAATGTGTTTAATCTGGCTGCCTTTAAATTCTTCCGGTACACTTGAGAATGCCATCAAGGATAGTGTATGGGTGAGGTGGACAGCCTGGAATAAAAAGATCTACAGGGAGAATCTCTGAGACGCCTTTATTAACCTCATCATGCCCGGCAAACATTCCTCCTGAGATAGCGCATGAACCAACAGCTATCACAATCTTAGGCGAAGGTGTCGCATCGTAGGTCTTTTTCAGTGCCAGCTCCATGTTTTTTGATACAGGACCGGTTATAAGTAATCCATCTGCGTGTCTTGGTGAGGCAACAAACTGAATACCGAAACGAGATAGATCAAAAACCAGTGTGTTAAGCACATTTACATCAGCTTCGCATGCATTGCAGCCCCCGGCACTGACCTGTCTCAGTCGGATAGATCTCTTGAACATGGAGAGGCGGCGGGGGTCAAGCTTTGCGGCCCCAGAAAACGGTTTGTGGCCGGTAATGAGGTTTTCTCTTTTTGATGCTGCCATGCTGTGCTGTTTTGTAAAATGTATTGCGTTTAACGGGCATAGCTTTTCGCAGGATCCGCAGAAAGTGCATTTGCCAATATCTATTTTTGTCTGCTCATCGGTTCTTTCTATTGCTTTCAGTGCACATCCTTCAACGCAGATTCTGCAGTCCAGACCGCATCTGGAAGAGTCTATTTCCGGCAAACCCTTGAAGAGATCAGGGAGTACCGGTGGGGCAAGAGGATATTTTGCTGTTCTGTATCCCTGCTTCAATCTTGTAAATAAAGTTTTTAACATGGGAGTTCCCCTCTTCACAAATCATGACCACAATAGGAAAGGTTGAAGCTTTTATTGCAGAGAGGAAAATCTGAAATCTGTTCTCCTCTTAGAGCCTGTGCCAGTCCGAACCAGTTATGAAATGATGGATCTACAATCTTGTATCGTCTGAAGTGCCCTTTTGCATCGGTTATCGCTGTATGACAGATTTCTCCCCGCCATCCCTCGACCAGCGAAATTGCAAGAGCCCCGGATTTCAGTGGTTTGTTTGTGTCAAATGGTTTACCGGAAAGCCGGTTGTTTTGTTCAGACTCAAGCTGCTGCATTATAAATTCCACAGATGCCTGAACTTCCTGCCAGCGAACCTGTGCCCGCCCGAAGACATCACCTGTATCATAAGTGCAGACAGGGATCTGTGCAAAGCGGTAATAGCCGTCAGGGTGATCCTGTCGAACATCTTTGATACATCCACAGGCACGTGCTGCAGGGCCGACAAGACCTAAATACATTGCAAGCTTCTTGCTTATCCTGCCGGTAGAATCAAATCGGTTTACAGTTGAGGGTGAATCCCACAGGAGATTCAGTGCACTCGTAAAATCATCAAGACCTTTTTCCATCCTCGAGATTAGCTCTGAACTCTGCTTTTTATTTAAACCAAAGCCGGTTCCGCCGGGAATCACCAACCCTCTTCCAAAGCGGTTTCCGCATATAACTGCTGTCATGTTAAGAAAATCACCTCTGATCCGACCGCAGTACGACATCGTCGGAAGAAAGCCGACATCTCCGGCGAGGGCTCCCAGATCTCCTGTATGATTTGCACACCGCTCAAGTTCAAGCGCGATGGCACGTATCTGTCCGCTTGAAGCGGTTATATTAGACTTTGTCAAGGTTTCAATGATCTGACAGTATGCTGTCATGTGTCCGATTGATGTATCACCGGCAACCGCTTCCATTTGAAGAGGGGTAACAGGGTAGGGCCCCCCGATCATTGCTTTTTCAATTCCCCTGTGCTGGTAACCCAGAGAAATCTCTAGATGATACACATTTTCTCCGTGGCACTGGAACCGGAAATGTCCCGGTTCGATTATGCCGGCGTGTACAGGCCCTACCGCGACTTCATGAATCTCTTTTCCTTCAATTCTGAAAAAATCTGCATCACCGATTAGTTTCGGAGGCACCGGGAATGAGTCGTAAATTGATGATGACTGGAACCTTACCGGTTTGAGCCATGGATGTCCTTCCGGAACAAGACCGGTCTGCTCATGGATTTCACGTTCGAAGAGCTGCACCTGAGGAAATCTGCCTGCAAGCGAAGGAAAAGACTCAGAATTTACAGATGAGGATACTGCGTAAAGCAATCCATTGCGGTCGTCCGCCATTACAGCATAGAGAATTACCTCTGTCTGGTTGATCCGGTCACCGAAATAGGTGATTACCCTCAGTCCTTCAGACATTCCTGTTATAAGTTCGTTGACAAAATCGATATCTTTGAGAACCGGGATCTCTTTAAGAGAGATGGCCTGCTCATTTCTGAGACAGGGAAGATTCTTACTCATAAAGTGGCACCCTTTTCTATTATGCTGACCGCGTCTTTGAGAAAATTGGAAAGCGGAGCCGGGATCCAGAGTCCCAGAAAGAGAAGCAGCAGTAGACATGTGATTACGATAACCGTGTCTACCCTGCGTCCTCTGCTCTCTACACCCTGCTCTTTTGGGCCTTTTCCAAAAGAGATAAGCATCGTGTACCTGAGCATGCTGAAAAAGACTGCAAGAGTTCCAAGAAGGAAAAATGCAAGGATGATATATTTGCCGGTAAAGAAGAGTTCTTTTGCAAGAAGAAATTCACTCATGAAAACAGCCGAAGGCGCTACTCCCATCAGTACCAGACAGGAAAGAAAAAAGGTGTTGCCCCAGAGTGGTACTTTATGCGATGCGCATTGAATATCCTTCATCTCTCTTGTTCCGAAGTGATCTGCAATCGAGCCGGCAGAAAAAAATGCCAGCACTTTGGAGAGAGAATGGCCGACAGTGTGCAGAAGAGCCGCAAAAATCCCAAGCCCACCCAGACCTAAGCCTATTGCTATGATTCCTATGTGCTCGACACTGCAGTAAGCAAGCATGCGCTTGACATCAGATTGTATGGGTATGAACACTGCGGCAAAGATAAGGGACATAAAACCGCATAGAAGAACTATTGATCTGGCCTGACCGTCAAAATCAAGCGCTGCTTCGGTAATGGGCAGATATCTCATTATGCAGAAAAGAGCGCAGTTTAGCATGACACCTGAGAAAACTGCAGATACAGGTGTCGGAGCCTGACTGTGGGCGTCCGGAAGCCAGGTGTGCATTGGGGAAAGGCCGGCTTTTGTTCCGAACCCTACAACGACCAAAATAAATGCAAGCAGCATCAGTCTGGGATCTATTTCATCGGCATTTGCAGAAAGGTAACTGAAAAGATAAACACCTTCACTTGACTGCATTCCCCTTGCTGCTGCAACAGTAAGCATTGTGCCGAAAAAGGCAAATACAATTCCCACAGAACAGATAAGCAGGTATTTCCAGGTCGCTTCAATTGATAACTCCGCATCGGAGATTATCAGAAACGCCGATACTATTGTAGTTGCTTCAAGTGATATCCACATCAGCCCGATATTATTTGACAATAATACAAGCAGAAGAACCGCCTGAAATGTCTGCCAGAGAATTGAGAATCTCTTTGCGTAAGATGCCTTTAAGGCGCCGCATTTGATTTTCTCCCTGAAATAACCGGTTGTGTAAATAGAGGTAATCAGGAATATTGTGTTTACAAGGAGTATATGCAGCAGCGAAAGAGAATCTATGATCAGTGTGCCACCGAAAAGAAGCACCGTATTTTCGGGCCTTGTCTCAATGAGAAACGCTATCCCGCCAAGAAATACGGCAGAAGATGATATAACCGGTACAAGGAGGAGTTTTGCCGGGTTTTTAGAACGAAAACAGGATGCTGTTCCACCCGCAAAAAATGCATATATGAGGACTACAGTTATTTCGATCAAATTCATTTTGAAAGCCTCTCCAGAGACCGCACACTTATACTCTGGTGGACGGTCAAAATTCTCTTTGCGGCAATTACCATGATCAGCACACCGGCAAACGTGTCAAGAAGAATGCCCATCTCTACAAAAAGAGGCTGATATAAGGCAATTGATAGACCGAAGATGAAGCTTGCATTCTCAAAAACCAGAAAACCGATGATTTGCCTTATCACGTTCCGGCTGGTTATTATAAGGAATAGTCCGATTCCGGCAGTTGAAATGGCTGATGCCCCATGGAAAACAGATACAAAAGCATGCACAAAAGGGGCTTTCTGAAGTATGTAAAAGGCAAAACAGGAGATTACCACACCGATAAACATGGAAAGTGAATATCCTATTACTGGATTGGCATCCCGCAGTTCTTTTACTCCTCTAACAAGCTTTGAAAGATAAAAAGGGATCAGTATCCCCTTTACAGCAATACTGAGTATCGCCAGAAATATGAGATGATACGAGGCTGAATGACCAGCCATCAGAAGAGAAAGTGCCCCCAGAAGTATCCCCTGGAACGCAACCCCTTTTATCAAGCTGGCCAGACGGCTTGATGAGAGAAGATAAAGGTTGCTTACTATAATAAGCAGTGAAACCCAGGCAAGAAGATCCGATTTCATTTTAAGATCACCATGGAATAGCTTTGGTTACATTTATAAAAAATCCAAGCAGCGCGGCTACACCGGCCCCAAAAAGCATCTGAGGTACTTTTATGAGACGTATGCGGGCCATCACCGATTCAACTGTGCCGATTACAACTGCGATAAGCCCCATAATTGCAAGCAGAATCAAGGTTTGGACAAAAGGAGACATCCCGGTTGATGGCAGAAGAATTCTGCCAAGAATGAGTGAAAACAGCCACAGCTTTACGGATGCGGCGTATTCAAGCAGCCCTAGTCCGGGACCGCTGTTATCAAGTATCATCACCTCGTGAATCATTGTAAGTTCAAGGTGAGTGTTGGGATCATCAAAAGGAATTCTGGAGTTTTCTGCAAGGAGCACAAAAAATAGCGGAAGGGCAGAAAGAAGCACCGATATAGAATCGGAAAGCATGGGCGCAGAAAGAGCCTCCGTTATACTTACCGTGCCATTTGCTCTCATTATGCTCAGAAGACAGGTGAAAATTACAGGCTCTGTCATTACAGAAAAGAATGCCTCCCTGCTTGCTCCCATTCCCTCAAATGAGGAACCTGTATCGAGTGCAGAGATAATCAAAAAGAAACGCGCAAGTGCTAAAAGATAGAGCATCAGCACTAAGTCGCCTGCAAAGGAAATCCGTGTTCCTGAAGAGATAAACGGGACAAAACAGGTTGACGCCAGTGTAGCAGTGAATATGATCACTGGTGACACGCGGAATATCCATGATGTTGTTTTACTGAAAACGTAGTCTTTACGGAACAGGCGGGCAAGGTCAAAATAAACCTGAAACAGATGCTGGCCTTTGCGTCCGGCAAAAAATGCCTTTGTCCGGTTAATGATACCGGCCAGAAGCGGAGATAACAGAAGAGCCGCAAGGGGAGAAATTATGTATTCCGGCAGATTCATAGGTAAAATTTCCATATTATAAGGCAGATGACAGTTACTGCGATGTAAAGCACATACTGCCCGGCTTTACCACTCTGAAACCACCTCAGAGATGAAAACGCACGGTCAAAAGAACGTATGATTGTCGTATAAATTCCTGTAAGAAACCAGTCTTCTACAGCTGAGAAAAATTTCCATGAAGAAGCGGGGAACAGATCGTCGCTTTTTGACAGATGCTTTTTCATTGCCACAGGAAAATGGAAAAGCCTGATCAGCGGGGCTGCAAATGAAGATGATGTATACTGCATCGAGGGGGCAGGGCGGGAGTAGCCGCAATCCCAGGTTACAGTCTCGGTCCTCACTTTTTTCTTTCCACTGGTCCACATGATGAGGAACACTGCGGCTCCGGAAAGTAGGAAAAATCCTGACACTAAACTGGACGTCAGCGCAATTGATTTTATTCCGCTTGTATTATAATTCGTGCTTCCGGCCAGAGCATATACAGGACCCGTGAGAAGCGGCAGTATAAAATAACTGAGCATCCCGATAAGAACGCAAAGTACGGCTGGAATAGCCATTGCCCAAAGCATCATGGACGGGATCTCTTTTTGGGGCGTGATTGCGGAATATCTTGGTTCTCCAAGAAATACTGTTCCAAATAACCTTGTAAAGCAGGTGGCTGCCAGCCCGCCGATTGTGGCAAGTGATATTATCGTGCAGAGACCCGCCATCGCGAGCGCAGCCTGCGGCTCTTTAATAGATCCGTAAAGGCATGATACATAAATCATCAGCTCGCTTGTAAATCCGTTAAAGAAGGGGAGTCCACATATCGCTATTGCACCTGTTAGGAAAAGCAGTGCGGTTTTGGGCATGGTCCTGATCAGCCCTCCCATGTGGTCAACCTCTCCGGAACCCGTCTGCCTGATTACTGCTCCGGCACCAAGGAAAAGAAGCGATTTAAAGAGAGAATGGTTGAGTACATGAAGCAGCGCTCCGGCAAAACCGAGAAATGCAACGGTCTGAGAACCGTATGCGACCCCAGTGATACCCATTCCGGTGCCCAGGAGAATTATTCCGATGTTTTCAACGCTGGAATATGCAAGTATTCGTTTTATATCATGCTGGCCAGTGGCAAAAAGTACACCCAGTATTCCGGAGAGCGCACCAAGGGCGATCAGAAGAAATCCCCACCATGCCTGATATGGTGAGATGAATGTAAGTACACGCAGGATTCCGTAAATCCCCATCTTTATCATTATTCCCGACATCAGTGCCGAGACATGGCTGGGTGCTGCAGGATGAGCCTGTGGGAGCCAGATGTGAAAAGGAATAAATCCGGCTTTTAATCCAAATGCTGCAAGCGCCAGCAGGAAAACAACAGATGACTTGCGGCCTGTTATGCCTGTCCATGAGGAAAAATCAAAAGATCCGTCAGTTGATGACAGCAGGAAAAAGAGCGCGAAGAGAAACGCCGTTCCAACATGCGCAGTTATAAAATACAGCCATCCGGCTTGCACCGATTCGTCCTTATCCTTATCACTGATAACAAGGAAAAAGGACGAAAGTGACATCACTTCCCAGGATATGATAAACATTACGGCGTTTCTGGACAAAAGCACTAAAATCATTCCAGCTACAAGCGTGCTGAAGAAAAACCAGTGCTTGTGGCCCGGTGGATGCTTATCGAAATATCTGGGACCGTAGAGTGAACTTGATACAGTCAGGATAAGCATAGGAATCAGAAAAAAAACACTCAAAGGGTCAAGCCCGAATACCAGATTCGCAAACGGCAACTGCCAGGAAAAAAAAGCAGAAAAACTGCTGGCAATAACAGATTTATAGTCGATAATAATATGAATGAGGAGAAACGTACAGACTGTCGCTATGGCGCCAGGAATTATGTGTTTAAATGAAATGTGATCTCTTTTTAAGGTTAGACTTAACAGACCTGACAGTACCAGGATTAATGTGCAAATGATAACTGTTAGCATACAGCTTTATTTCCCCGGAGCGTTTTTGATCAGTTTTTTCTCTAACACGGAAAGTGAATCAAGAATTTCCTGACGACTCGAATTGCTGTTAATGCTTTTGCGAACCTCTTTTTGTTGAAGTGCGTAGCTGAGCCTGGAGAGATAGTAGAGATGTGATCGGACATTATGTGTAACTATGATAAATAGCGTGTCAACCGGTTTTTTATCCAGAGCGTCAAAATCAATCGCCTTCTCGAGAAAACATAATGCAAGCACCGGTTTGTTTATATTGAAAATAATGGGATTTCTTACATGCGGAATCGCGATTCCATCACCTATTGCAGTTGTCCCCAGATTTTCACGGGAAATCAATGCACTGACCAGAAACTCTTTATCGACATCATCAGGAAGGTTAATAATATCTACTATAGACTTGAGGACACTTTCTTTATCAGATCCTGGCACTTTGTAATAAATCCCACCACTACTGATTATCTCGGCAAGTGTGGGCATTGTAGAGACAGATTCTACGGCCTCATCAAATATCTGATATGAGATGTTTATTTTTCTTGCGGTGGCCCACTCAAGAAGTTCAACCCTGTTGAATCGGTAACCTTCACCGATTTTATAGGCAGGAATCTCTTTTTTGGAAATCCATCGGTAGACTGTTTTTTCGGAAACTGACATCAGTTTCGCGACTTCTTTTACATCCAGCATCATACTGCACAGCTCCTGAACGGAGATAAAATAGTTGTAGCACTTCAAAATGTCCACAGTTGTCCTGTGATTGTCAAAATTGTCCAATAATATGCCAGAATTTTCATTGCCGGTTGTATCTGGCGGTTTGATACATTATTTTGAGACTTACCATCAATCAGGAGGTTCATCATGCGCAATCTTCTCATTATTTGCATAACACTTGCAGTCGCGGGGTGTGGAAGTCAATCGACAAAATTCAGAGCTCCGAAGGAGGATCTTTCAAAAGTAGAGTATTCCACAGGAAGCGGCGATTCCTATGAGGATCCGGTTGTAATAACTGGCGTTCAAACGCAGAGTGAGGGTGTTCAAGCCGAGTACAGATTTATCAGCAGTAAATATGGCGAGAGATATAAAGACTGGTCGGTTGTGGAACAAACAATAATTCGTGAGAAAGATAAAGTTTTTGATGTCATAGAAATCAGGCTCGGGTCGGATTCCGACCGGAGAATTTACTATTTTGAAGTGACGTCGTTTCCATGGAAGAAAAAATAACGGAGATAACTGATGGTTACTTCTATTGTGTTATTAAAAGTAAAAAGGGATCTGGTAAATTCAATCG
>Ga0123335_1000945_pt1 | contig 48590 bp, 38 predicted proteins | sample BiotimSIPDNA_2_FD_89707 | JGI IMG/M metagenome (GOLD analysis project Ga0123335, IMG submission 89707) | Anaerobic biogas reactor microbial communites from Washington, USA - Biogas_R2 time_0 SIP DNA | ecosystem: Engineered > Bioreactor > Anaerobic > Unclassified | place: Washington, USA...
TCCGGTATCGGCGAGAGTTTTCGGGTATGCGCATTCAACACCGCATCGATCATAAGCACCACAGGCTACTGTACCGTTGACTTTGATCTCTGGCCGGAGTTTGCCCGCATGCTGATGGTCATGCTGATGATGATAGGAGCCTGCGCGGGCAGCACCGGCGGCGGTGCCAAGGTTATCCGTATAAAGCTGCTCATAAAGATTATTCACCGTTCGATACACAACGCTTTCAATCCGAACAAGGTTAACCTGATTCATGAGGACGGCGAGATAATCGACGACCGCACCGTAAGTTCGGTCAACAGTTATTTCCTCATCTATTTTACGATAATAGCGTTGGTATCGCTGCTCGTGTCGCTTGACGGTTTCAGCTTTGAATCGAGCTTTTCGGCTGTGGTGTCGTGCATAAATAATGTGGGTCCCGGACTCGGTGCTGTGGGAGCGGTTCGCAACTACGGCGGATTTTCGGTTTTCTCAAAGCTGTTGCTTACTCTTACCATGATTACCGGCAGACTGGAGCTATACCCGATTCTCGTGTTCTTAGTGCCGTCGGTCTGGAAGAAGTGAAGTCCTTAAGCGAAAATAATGTGCTTATGGTTTTAACATGAATTACCTGATGATCTTATCAATAGTCGGCAAGGTCCTGTGTGTCGAAGCCGTCTTCATGCTGCCGCCAATGGTGATATCGCTCTGTCTCGGCGAGTACCGGGCGGCGTTGGCATTGGTTTTGTCGGCTGTCGCCGCAGCAATTGTCGGACTGCCGATGGCACTGCATAAGCCAAAGAATACCTGGCTGTTCGCCCGTGACGGATTGGTGACGGTCGGCGTGGTGTGGATAATCGTGTCGGTTTTCGGCGCGCTGCCATTCTGCTTCAGCGGTGCGATACCCGGGTTTGTCGACAGCCTGTTCGAGTCGGCGTCCGGCTTTACCACCACGGGTGCCACTGTGATTGCCGATGTTGAGAGCATGCCTAAGGGAATACAGTTCTGGCGCTGTTTCACTCACTGGCTGGGCGGCATGGGTGTGCTGGTATTTCTGATGATCCTCAACCCTCTGACGGCAAAGAACAGCGGCGAGAACATGCATCTGCTTCGCGCCGAAAGCCCGGGCATACGCGCGTCAAAGCTGGTTCCGCGAATGAAGGACAGCGCAACGATATTATATCTCATATATATCGGCATGACGCTTGCCCAGTTTGTACTGCTGCTTTTCGGAGGCGTGAGCGTCTATGATTCAATATGCTTAGCCATGAGTACGGCGGGTACCGGCGGCTTCACGGCCTATAACGATTCGATGGCGTCCTTCTCGTCCTACACCCAGTGGGTGACGATGGTGTTTTTACTCCTGTTCTCGGTAAACTTCAACATATGGTTCATGCTGCTTTTGGGGCAATGGCGCAAAGCGCTTTCAAACGGTGAATTGCGAACATTCCTGATGATTACAGCCGGAGCGGTGGGACTGCTGATGTTCTCCGTCCGGGGCGTGTTCACCGATATGGGCGAGTGCCTGCGGGTGTGCGCATTCAAAGCCGTATCTATTCTAAGTACCACCGCATACACTACGGTGGACTTTGCCATATGGCCGGAGTTTGCCAGGATGCTGATGCTGCTGATGATGATTATAGGAGCCTGTGCGGGCAGCACCGTCGGCGGCGCCAAGATCATCCGAATCCGGCTGCTGTTCAAGATAATACGCCGTTCGATTCACAACGCCTTCCATCCCAATAAGGTAATACTTATACACGAAGACGGCGAAATAGTCGACGACTACACTGTAAACAGTGTCAGCGTCTACTTTCTTACATATTTTGTTATCATCGGGCTTGTGTCACTGCTTGTGTCTATCGACGGCTGCAGCTTTGAAACGGGCTTTTCCACGGCGGTAGCATGTATCAACAATGTGGGCCTCGGACTTGGCGAAGTCGGTGTGATTGAGAATTTCAGCAGATTTTCGGTGTTTTCGAAGCTGGTGCTCATAATAACAATGATTACCGGCAGACTTGAGATCTATCCGATTCTCGTGTTCTTCGTGCCGTCGGTGTGGAGGAAGTGAAGAACATCAAGCGGGATGACATGAGCATATCCGAGTGAATGTGATTATTTCAATGTGCCGTTAAAAACAACAATAATAACATGAAAGCCGGGCAAAATTTACAATTTGTTTATCAGCACTATTGCAATCCGGATGTTTGTGGTATATAATATGATAGTATTATTGGGAGCCGCCCGGCGGCGCAGTTCCGGGGCAGCAGTCGGCTTATCGCACGGAAAGGATGAGACATATGGCAAATTACGATAATGATGCGACGCTCACCTTCTCACTGAAGGACGAGCACGAGCAGGAAATGCGGACAATCCTTTATACGGTATATACTGCCCTTACCGAAAAGGGCTACAATCCGGTCGACCAGATTGTGGGCTATATTCTCTCCGAGGATCCGACCTATATAACCAATCACAAGAACGCCCGCGCACTGATACGCAAGATCGACCGTGAGGAGCTGCTCACCTCACTTGTGCGCAATTATCTGAAGCTGTGAGTGTATCGGCTGAATGACAGTTTATTCCTTAAGCGGGGCAGACGGTATCGTCTGTCCCTTGTTCGTCAACAGAGGCGGAACGCCGAGCCTTGAGGAAGCGCGCAGACACGGCTTCCCGACAATGCCCGACACTCCGTTTTACAGCCAGACCGCCCCGCGAACCGGATTTCGGGCGCTTGAGGGCAGTCCGGCGGAGATTTTTGCGGGCACCGGCACCGCGGTGGCGCTGGGCAACTTCGACGGCGTACATGTGGGGCACGCGGAGCTGCTTCGCCGCACGGCTGAATATGCCCGGGAATCGGGGCTTGTTCCGGTGGTGCGCACCTTTTCTTCGGACTGCAAAACCGACAGGCTCACCTCGGACAGCGAACGGCTGGAACTGTTCGCACATTATGGAATTAAGTACGCGGTCATTGACGATTTCGAGAAGCTGCGGATAATGCCGGCGGCGGTGTATGTGCGCAGCCTGCTGGTTCGCGACATGAACTGCCGGATGGCGGTCTGCGGCTTCAATCACCACTTCGGACACGGAGCAGTAGGCACAAGCGAGACACTGTCGGCACTTATGCTGACCTCCGGCGGTCGGGCTCATGTGGTACAGCCGATTTTCAGAGGCGGTATGCCGATAAGCTCCACACGAGTCAGAGCGGCGCTTTCCGACTGCGATACAAAACTAACCATCGAGCTGCTCGGCCGTCCCTACTCGGCGGCCTTCGAGGTAATTCACGGCCGTCAGATCGGACGCACAATAGGACTTCCGACAATAAACCAGATTTTTCCGGCGAACAGACACATGCCGGGCAACGGTGTATACGCCGGCCTTTGCGAAGTGGTGCCGGGTGTGTACCGTCCGTCGGTTATAAATATCGGCCGCCGTCCCACCGTGGGCGGGGACGATTCGGTGGTCTGCGAAACACATATTTTAGACTGGTCGGGGGATCTTTACGGACATTCGCCGAGGGTATTCTTCATGAGATACCTCCGCCCCGAAGAGAAGTTTGATTCACTTGAGTCGCTTAAAAACCGAATCGCCCTTGATATCGCGGCGGTAAGAGCAATGGAGCTTTGATAAGAAAAAGCAGAAATAAACGGGATGATAAAATGCATTTAACCCGCAGAATAACTATTCTGCTGCTGGCTGCGGCGAGTGTGATGTGGATGCTTGTGCTCCCACTGAACCTGAGTGCCGCCGATGCCGCAACCGGCGCACCCGAAATAGATTACGCGCGTTTTGCGTATGTTTACCACATAGAGAGCGGCACCGAGATGTTCGTCAAAAACGGCGATACCAAATGTTACCCCGCCGCATCGGTGAAGCTTATGACCGGACTGATTGCCGCGGAGCATCTGTATACACAGCAGTCAAGGAAAGTCATCGTCACTGCCGAGGAACTGCAGGGTGTGAGAGGCAACAATATCGGCCTTAAAGTCGGTGAGGAGCTTACTGTCGGCGACCTGCTGGCGGCGCTTATCACCGGAAACGCCAACGATGCGGCTCAGGTACTGGCATACGAGATAGCCGGCGGTATTGAGCCATTTGTTAAGATGATGAACGCCCGCGCCGCCGAACTCGGCATGAACTCCACCGTTATACGAATGTCACCGGACTTCACGACGCTGCGATGGTCACCACGGTGCGGGATACCGCAAAGGTGGCGCTTGCCTGCTACCGCAACGACACCTTTCTGGAGTTATCCGGTGAGGTCAGGTATGTGCTTGCTCCCACCAACATTAACCGTTCGGAACGGCGCATAACCAACAAGAATCTGTTTATCTGCGACACTATTGACGATCGCTACCGCAATCGTTACATGCTTGGTCTGAACGCCGGCTCTACCCCCCAGGCAGGGCACTGCGTCACAGCCATCTGTGACAACGGCTACTATACATACCTTTGCATAGTGATGGGAGCGTCCTCGGATGCCGACCACATCTACTCATATGTGGAGTGCAGCAAACTGCTTGACTGGGCATTCGAGGGCTATGAATACAAGACCGTACTCAACCGCTCCGAGGTCATAGGCGAGATACCGGTAACGCTTTCATCCAAGACCGACTTTGTATCGGCTCTGCCAGAGCGCTCTGTCGAGATGTATCTGCCGACCGATATCGATGTGTCTTCGGACATGAGCCGGGTTGTGTCATTTTCGGTTGGTTCGCTGTCGGCTCCCGTACCCGAGGGGCTGGAAGTGGGCGAGCTGAGGCTCTTTTATCGCGGAGAACTGGTCGACACGGTTAAGCTGGTGACAAAATATCCGGTTGACCGCTCGGAACTTGAATACCGCAAAGGGCAGCTTAAAACGCTTATCAAACAACCGGTGTTTAAGATATCAGCCGCGGTTCTGGCGCTTCTCGGCGTTATGTATGTGCTTCTGGTCGCGTTCATAAGAAGCAGGCGCGCACGCCGCAGGAAAAGCAGGGATATTATAAAGCGCTGATATGTCCCCTATGCAGACACGATCTGATAAGGTTAACAAGATATATTATTAACAGGTGAAAAATGGCATCCTCATCCGGTAAATCTAACAATACAAAAAAAGCACCGGCAAAAAACAGGTCGGCTTCTGCGGCAGGTAAAAAGAAAAACACAAATTCAAAATCCGCGTCAAAAGCCGAAGCCGCGCAGCGCAGTGACCCGCATGTGCGCCGTTCCGCAAGGGATGAGCGTGATGAATATCGCAGCGACGCGTGGGAGGAGCAGCGGTACAATATTTATTGTCAGATCATGCCCTTCGCTCTTATCTGCCTGTCGGTGCTGATACTCGTTTTTTATATATTGTCCGACAGGGCAGGCTTTGTGGGTTCGGGCATACGAACCGTTCTGGCGGGGCTTTTTTCGGGAGCGGGACTCTGCTGCCCGGTGCTGCTCTTTATAACGGCTGTCTACTGGCGGCGCGACCACGAGAAGAAAATGGTTCGTGTGAAGCTGCTGCTGTCGCTGCTGTTTATGCTGCTGCTGGCGGTGCTGCTGCATGTCTGGGCGACCCGTGCCTCCGGCAGATGGGCGGAGGCGAGCGAACTGCTCGATATACGCACACACTGGACAAACGGTGTGGCGCTGAAGGGCGGAGGAGCTTTCGGCGGTATGCTGGGAGCGCTGATGGTGCGGGCTTTCGGCAGAGTGGGCACCGTAATAATCGCCGCGGTTATACTCTTTTGTACCGGGCTTCTGATCTTCGGTCTGACCCCACATTCACTTCGCATATGGATATCCTACCGAATACATGAACACCGGGAACGCCGCGCCGAGGAGCTTGAAGCCGCCCGCGCCGAAATCGAAGCCGAGGAGGCACTGAGACACAGGCAGTTAAATGCCGGGTACAGAGTAACACACCAGACGGGAAGCAACGGTGAAGCGATTCCGGATCGGACTCAGGTGCAGGCCGAGCCGAAGGTGACGATAACACCAGCCGGCCGCAGAAAAGGCAAGGTGGATATCGGCAAATATGCTGTACCGTCAGGCACGGGAAGCGGTGTATTCGGAGAAAAAATCGAAGAAATGCTCACCGATCTGTCAGACGACAGGAAGGTCATGGCGGCAGAGGATAAAAAGACCGCCCAAGCCGACAATGCAGTTGAGACGGATATTACAGCAGCCCGTATTGGTGACGAGATAATCATAGCTCCCGAGGATATGCGTCCCGAGACAGAGGCGGAGGAAGGAAAGCTCATAGACGAGACTCTGCTCAGTTCAGTGCCTGCATATTCAAGCAGAAATACTGAAAGTAGCAGCGGAGCACAATCAATCTCCGATGAACTGCAGACGTCAGGAGAGGATACGGTTGACCTTACCGATACCGCCGCCGGGCGAACGGTTCAGCCCTCGGGCGGCGTCATTCTCACCGAAATGGATGACGATGATACGGCAGACACGGAACCGGGAAATAATGATCTGCCGCCCTTTGACACAGCGGAGGCCGATTCCTATTCCCAGGCTTCCGCACCCCGCAGAATTACCGGTTCGGGAACGAGGAGAGGCACTGTATCGGCACTTGCAAAGGAGCCTCCCGCCGATGAAGATGAGAACGAATCGGTTATCCCTGCCGAACTTCTCGCAAGTGTTACGGCGAAGCGGTCATCAGAATCGACCGCGGTCGAAGCGGTCACCGCCGCTGAACTTGAGCCGGCTCCCGCCCCCAAAAAAGAGTATCGGCTGCCCCCTGCCCAGCTGCTGAAAATAGAGAATCCGGCAGCCAACGAGGATGTCAGCGAGGAGCTGCAGACCACGGCAAAAAAGCTGGTTGATACACTTAAGAGCTTTAAGGTTCACACAAAGATAGTGAATATTTCGCGCGGTCCTACAATAACCCGCTATGAACTTCTCCCTGATGAAGGGGTGCGCATACGCTCGATTGCCAACCTTGTGGACGATATCGCGCTGAATCTGGCGGCTACCGGCGTGCGCATAGAAGCTCCCATACCCAACAAATCGGCGGTGGGAGTTGAGGTGCCCAACCGGGTAGTTTCCACCGTATGGCTGCGCGAGCTGATTGAAAACCCGAAATTCGGCGAAGCCGCAAGCAAACTCACAGTCGGCCTCGGCATGGATGTGGCGGGCGAGGCTGTTTACCTGAATATCGCTAAAATGCCTCACCTGCTTATTGCCGGCGCCACGGGTATGGGTAAGTCGGTATGCATAAACAGCATGATAGTGTCGCTGCTCTGCAAGGCAACGCCGGCTGAGGTACGCATGATCCTGGTCGACCCGAAAAAGGTTGAGCTGTCTATCTACAACGGACTGCCCCATCTGCTGGTGCCGGTGGTAAGCGACCCCAAGAAGGCAGCAGGCGCCCTTTACTGGGCGGTGACCGAGATGGAGCGCCGCTTCCAGCTATTTGAGGAGTCCAATTCCCGCAACCTTGCCCAGTATAATCAATATGTATCGTCGCAGCTCGATGAGCTGGAGCTGAATCCCGCCCTTGGCTTCGAAACCGATGCTCTTACCGGCGAGGTGATTGAACTGCCCCGTCCCGAACGCCTGCCCGAGATAGTGATTATCATAGACGAGCTTGCAGACCTTATGATGACCGCTCCCGACGACGTTGAGGACAATATCTGCCGTCTTGCGCAGAAGGCTCGCGCCGCCGGAATGCATCTTATCATAGGTACACAGCGTCCCTCGGTGGACGTTATAACCGGTCTTATCAAGGCAAACATTCCATCGCGTATCTCTTTCCGCACAGCTTCTCAGACCGACTCGAGGGTAATTCTCGATACCGTCGGCGCCGAGAAGCTGATAGGGCGTGGCGACATGCTCTGCCAGCCGGTGGGCGCTACAAAGCCCATGCGTGTCCAGGGCGCGTATGTCAGCGAGGGTGAAATCGAGCAGATCATTAAATTCATCTGCGATCAGTCTTCGGGCATAGGCTATGATGACAGCATCATCGAGGATATCGAGCGCGCAGCGGAACAGTGCGGCGTAACCGGCATCGGCAAAAAGGGCTCACCGGGTTCAGATGCGGGTAATAATGTTCTTGACGATAACAGTGATGATGTGATGCTGAAACAGGCGATAAAACTTGCGGTTGAGAGCGGGAAGATTTCTACATCGTTGATACAGCGCAAGTTAAGTTTGGGTTACGGCCGGGCGGCGAAACTGATCGACCGGATGGAGGAGATGGGCATTGTGTCCGGTCCCGACAATCAGAAGCCGAGAAATGTTCTCATCTCGAATCAGGAGTACATGGAAATGGTACTCAACAATACGATATAACAATAACGACAGACCAGTGAGGTAACAATATGGTAGCGGTATTTCTTGCGGAAGGCTTTGAAGAAATAGAGGCACTGACGCCGGTGGATGTTCTGCGCAGAGCGGGAGCCGATGTCAAGACAATAGCGGTAGGCCGCAGCAAGACGGTTAAAGGTGCCCACGGGATACCGGTAGTGGCGGATATGACACTTTCGCAGCTCGGTGAAGATGTGAAGCCCGAGATGCTGGTGCTCCCCGGCGGCATGCCCGGCACACTTAATCTTAAAAAGAACAAACGGCTCATGTCCATGGTTAAGGAAGCTGCAGACGAGGACCGCTGGGTGGCGGCTATTTGCGCGGCTCCTTCGATACTCGGTGAACTTGGTCTGCTTGCCGGACGCCGTGCGGTATGCTATCCGGGATTTGAGTCCTCTATGAGCGGCGCCACACTCGCCCCCAAGGCAAAGGTTGTGCGCGACGGCAATATCATAACCGGAAAGGGCATGGGTGTTGCGCTGACCTTCGCGCTGGTGCTAACCGGCGTGCTTTTCGGACCGGATAAGGTTGACGAGATTTCAAGTTCGATTCTTACCGACGCACAGAGCTGATGTACGAGGTCAGAACCGAAAAAAAGCGTATGCGTGCGGCATATTCCGAGCGCCGCAATGCCATACCGGTCGACAGACGGAGTGAACTCAGCGCGGCGGTCTGCCGCAGATTCATATCGCTTGTCACCTACCGTTACTCCGGCAGCCTGCTTATGTATTCGCCGATAGGCTCCGAGACGGACATATCGGATATAGCCCGTCAGGCTCTGGCGGACGGGAAGACGGTGGCATATCCCCGCTGTTATGAGGACAGCATAATGAAATTTCACATTATCGGCAGCCTTGACGAGCTTGAACGCGGCATGTACGGCATATACGAGCCGCCCGAGAGTCTGCCGGTGTTCGACCCGGCTTCCGACCATACAGCGGCATGTCTGATACCCGCGCTTGTATACGATAAGGGCGGCTATCGCCTCGGTTATGGCAAGGGCTACTACGACCGCTATCTGACTGCCTTCAAAGGTGTTAAGGTGGGCGTGGTTTATAACGATTTTGTTGTAAAAAGTGTTCCGCGCGGACGCTACGACATTGCGGTTGACATGCTTGTCACCGATAAGGGAGTGATATCCCTGAATGGCTGAGGATAAAATTAATCCCGGTGAAAGCCGGGATACGGAAAATGTCGAAGAATTCGATTTTGAGGGCATGTCCCGCGGCGAGCGGAAAAGGCATCAGGAGCAGTCGGAGTCCCTGCGCCGCGACCGTGAACTGCGCGAGAAGATAAAACGCGATTCTATCGGACGCGGCATGCTGGGCGAAGAACGCAGCAAGAAGCGCAGAGGGCGTTTTTTCAGAGACATATTTGGGGATTTTGACGAGCTGATTGACGAAAAGAAGCCTGTTGACGATGACAAAGAAGAGGGCGACTCGATCACCGGTAAAGCCAAGGCTTCCGAAAAGACTTCAAAGCGGAACAAAACATTCCGTGTGAAGGTCAAAACAGCCGGAAGAGCCGGCGCGGACGATGCGTCATACTCATCCGGAACGGCATCGGCAGCCGCAGCCAATCAAAACCGGAACGCGGGACAGGCGGGAGCCATGTCCAAACCGGTAGTAAGGGTTTACGGAAACGAGCCGATTCTGGCGCCCGTACTGACCGCGGTTATAATACTGCTTGTTATCTGTTCCGATCTGGTGGATACGGCGATAATTAAATACAATGAGAATATTTACCTGTCGGTCATTATTCTCAGCATGCTCAGTTTCCTGCTGCCGACCATATTTTTCTGCCGGATCAAGGGTTCCGGGTATATCTCGAAACTGAATCTGCGTCTTTTCCCGCCGAGGATGATACCCTTTACCCTATGGTCTCTTGCGGTTATGCTGTCAGGCGGTACGATTATCAAGCTGCTGATGTATGCATCCGGTACCTACTCAGGTGACTATCAGGTCTATTCCTATATTATTCCGAATTCCATGGCGTTGGGAAACGCAGTTCAGACGGCATACGCGGTGATCGCCTGCGCGGTGCTTCCGGCAGTGTGCGAGGAGTTGGTTTTCCGTTCGGTATTAATCAGTGAATATGCGAAGGGCGGCGCGGTATGCGCCGTTATCGCCACCACACTGCTGTCGGCATTCCCCTATCTGCGCCCCGAGGCGATGCCGCTTTACATTTTCTACGGTCTGATATTGGGAACTGCGGCATGTGTCACACGCTCGGTCGCAGCTCCGCTTATAATACATGTGGCAGTCAACTGCCTGGAGCTTTCTTTTGAACAGCAGCTTGGCATGCTGATTCGGCAGACTTCCGGCACGGTAGTGTATTCTTTTATAATCGTCATTGCATTTTTCATATTTCTGTTTCTTGCATTCGGAGAGGCGGAGCGTATCTACAGCGGTTACGCCGTTTCCCGTCACAGCGATGTTATGCCTCGTGGGTCGCTGTCCTCAAGACTTATCGAAGCGATGCTCTCTCCGACCATGATAATATGTCTGTTTCTCTATGTGGCAGGCATTATAGTCAGGGCGATCGGCTGACAATTTCCCCGCAGCAGAGGTTATTTAATGAACTACAATCCAAACAGTCAGTCCGGTTCGAACAGGCAGCCGCAGAACCGGGAACAGCCCTATGAGGTACCGAAAAGAAGGGTACCGGCACAGGGCAGACCAATCCGCACCCCTCAGCCAATAAACGCGGTCGGGCAATCAGGCAAGCCGACCGGCGCGCAAGCGCGCGGACAATCGGATGTAAGACCGGGCGTAAGACCCGTTGGGCAGTCCGGCGGTCAGGACCGCATGCGTACGCCCGGGCAGAATCCTCCTCAGCAGCATTCATCACGGCCGTCACCCGACAGAGGAGCGCAGCGTGCCGGTGTTTCCGAAGCCGGCAGTATGCCCCGCCGTCAGATGCCGCCCCCGGTGAATCCTCCCCGCGCCGAACGGGGAGCCGGTATTGTTGCCAGAGCCGAGGCGGCGACAAAGTCCCCTCATTCAGTATCATCCGGACGGCAGAACCCGGGAACAAACCCGCGTGCAAACGCGCAGCCGCAAGCGAATGTTCAGAGCAGCCCGCATCCGTCTCCGCGTCGGGGGGATCAGCTTCCGGCAAAGCGGTCATCCTCATCACAGGTGAGCCGTGACAGCCTTCGCAAAAACGCCAGGCGCGCCAAACTGCGCGACAGCAGTACGGTGACGAATCTGCCGCTGGACGATGAGAACAATCCGGGCGCCTCGCTGGTCTCTTCGATACTGAAAACGGTTATATATATCGCGGTGATCTTCGTTATATCGGGTATATTCAGCTACTATATAATACAGGTGGGAAACGAGTGCTTTGCCTTTGTAAAAGAAGACAGGCCGGTCGAGGTGGTTGTCGGAGCTAATTACGATATCAACGACATTGCCGATATGCTCTCCGAAGAGGGTATTATCGAACACCCCGAGTTTTTCCGCTTCTACGCAAAGATGCGCAAAAAAGCTGATGTCGAGTTTGAGCCGGGCACATACACTGTCTCTACCGCCACAAGTTACGATAAACTGATAGCCGGTTTCCGCAAGTATGCCGGTAAGGTTCGTACAGAGATAAGCATTACAATACGCGAAGGTATGACGGTTGACGAGATAATCGAACTCTTCCTGTCACACGGAATAGGTACCCGCGAGGGCTTTGTCGATGTTATACAGAACGGAGAGTTCGACTTCTGGTTCATGGAGTCGCTGACCGCGGATAAGCTCAGCCCCAACCGCACCTATCGTTTGGAGGGCTATCTCTTCCCCGATACCTATTATTTCTACTCGGATTCCAGCGAAAAACAGGCGATATACAAGATGCTCTTCCGCTTTAACCAGCAGTTTGATGAGCGTTACCGCGCATCCTGCGAAGCCATAGGCATGTCGGTTGACGAAGTTATCACCATAGCATCCATGATACAGGCGGAAGCAAAGTTTGTCACCGATTACGGTCTCATATCATCGGTATTCCATAACCGTATCAACAATCCCGGCGGTGAGACCCAGGGTTATATGCAGTCGGACGCCACCGTCAAATACTTCCTTGAAGAAAAAAGAGTGGTAGAATCACAGGACCTTGATATAGACAACCCCTATAATACATACATATATAAAGGTCTGCCTCCCGGTCCGATCTGCAATCCGTCGCTGGACGCCATGAGCTACGCGCTCTATCCCGATCCCTCCAACTACTTCTACTTCGTAACCAAGTCCAACGGCTGGGCGCTCTTTGCCGAGACCTATACAGAGCAGGCTCAGAATATCCGCATAGCACGGGGCGGCTGATATCAAACAAATCATCCGAATGAGGTAACACATATGAGAATACTGATAATCCGGCACGGCGATCCCGATTACGCCAGGGATTCACTTACAGAGAAGGGCTTCCGCGAGAGAGCCTGTCTGCTTGAGACCCTTAAGAAAGAGGGAATCACATCCATATATGTCTCACCTCTCGGCAGGGCACAGCGCACCGCCGAGCCTATCGCCGAATACTGCGGAATAGAGCCGATCACACTTGACTGGCTGCGTGAATTTCCCGGTTCGGTGAAACCTCCATATGAGGAACTGGGCATCGTACCAGCCTGGAATACCAACTGCCCCTGGAACCTTATGCCCCAGTACTGGACAACTCAAAACGAGTTTTACAGCAACGAAATGTGGGCGGATCACCCGCTTTACGACGGTTCCGGGGTACACAAAACCTGTGCGGCGATAGATGCCGGCTGGGAAGCCCTTATGGACAGACATGGATATGAACGGAACGGTCAGCTCTACGACATCAAGCCGGATACCGATGAATCTCAGACTATTGCTCTTTTCTGCCATCTCGGACTTGGCCTGGGTCTGCTGTCGCGCATCTTAAAGGCTCCGCTGCCCTTTATGTGGCAGTCCTTCTTCCTGCCCTGTTCATCTGTCACCACTGTATACACCGAGAAATACAAGCCCTACCTGAATCAGTGTATTCTGCGGGTCATTGGTCTGGGCGACGTGTCCCATCTGCGCGTGGGCGATGAACCGGTTTCCTCCTCCGGTCTTCATAGCCAGATCCTCCTGCCTCCGGACGGCGATCCGGCATTCGGTCACTGATCCATGTATAAAACAACACGCCCGGTCGCATGATCGGGCGTGTTGTTTTGTTATATAATCCGACTATTCTTCGTCAGTGTCGTTCTTATCGGTTTTTCCGGCTTTCTCAAGCTCGGAAACCTGTCTTTCAAGCCGCTCTATCTGGACGCGCAGGCGGCAGAGTTCCTGGGATACCGGGTCGGGGATATGAACATGATCCAGTTCTTCGTTGAGCACCTTCTGATTATGGCGCCTTACCACGCGGGCGGGAATTCCCACCGCCGTGCTGTCCGGAGGAATCTCTTCAAGAACCACGGCGTTGGCGGCAATCTTGCTGTTATCGCCGATTCTGAAGGGACCGAGAATCTTGGCGCCCGAGCCAACCATGACATTATTGCCGAGTGTAGGATGCCGCTTGCCTACATCCTTGCCGGTACCTCCGAGAGTGACGCCCTGATAAAGAGTGCAGTTGTCGCCTATTTCAGTGGTCTCACCTATGACAACGCCGCTGCCGTGGTCGATAAAAAGCCCCCGCCCGATGGTTGCGCCCGGGTGTATCTCGACTCCGGTCAGAAAACGGGCTGCCTGACTGATAAAACGGGCGGGGAAGTGCATTCCTCGCTTGTACAGGGCATGAGAAATACGGTGCGCCATAATCGCGTGCAGACCTGAATATAGCAGCAGCACCTCAAGCGACGAGGTGGCAGCAGGGTCGCGTTCCTTGATGGCGGCGATATCCTCCTTAAGTTCCTCATAGGCGGCGGCACAGGCGAGCAGCAGACGATCTGTGGGGGTATATTCTTTTTTGTTCATAATAGAATCTGCCTCATAATCGGTTTGTAATTTTCAGCAAAAGCATTATATAACGACTTGACCGGCTTGTCAAGGCGGTTAAGTTGTCTTTACACTTCATTCACGGACTGCATGGAAATAATTTAACATTTTAATGATACAATTCTGCAGATATATGTGTACGAACTAATCTGTCAGAGCCTGCCGGAATATCCTCCGGCTTTGCTCAGGTATGATCGCCCGGTACCTGGGTTTTCTCTGCGGATGGATTTATATGCTTATAGAAGGCTTGTTGCCGGAGAGCCGTGCAGATGTGCAGTTGCACGGCGGCCGTAAACTCCGGAACCGACAGGCTTTATCGTGTTGCGCACATTTATATTCAGGGTGCGCTTTTTAGGTTACACGCGGCAGATACGGCAGGTGTTTCGCCGCTGCCGCGTTTATACAATAAGGAGAATTTATGGCAAAAAACAAAAATGGCGGCTCCAGGGCATCATCAAAAGGAAAGTTAAAAGTATGTATGCTCGGGGGTCTCAACGAAATAGGCAAGAATCTGGCGGTGCTGGAGTTCGGTGAGGACATAATCGTAATCGACTGCGGACTTGGCTTTCCGGATGACGACATGCTGGGTATCGACCTGGTTATACCCGATGTGAGCTATCTGGAGAAAAACAGCGACCGGGTTCGCGGCTTCTTCATCACCCATGGTCATGAGGATCATATCGGAGCGCTGCCTTATGTGCTGAAAGTCGTGCATGCCCCGATCTATGCCACACGCCTGACCTGCGGCATACTAAAGAACAAATTCGCCGAGCATCGTTACGACACCGAGCCGGAGCTTCGGAGCGTAGAAGCCGGCGACATTATAAAAGCCGGCTGCATGTCGGTCGAGTTCATTCGGGTAAACCACTCGATAGCCGACGCCTGCTGTCTGGCGATACGCACACCGGTGGGTACAGTTATACATACCGGCGACTTCAAGCTTGACCTTACCCCCATAGACGGCGAGATGATGGATATTGCCCGCCTCGGTCAGATCGGCAATGAAGGCGTTGCCCTGCTGATGTGCGAGTCTACAAACTCCGAGCGCCCGGGTTATACTCCATCCGAGCGTGTCGTGGGACGCACACTTGACAATATTTTCATGATGAACGCCGACAAGCGGATTGTCATTGCCACCTTCTCGTCAAATGTGCACCGGGTGCAGCAGATAATCAACACCTCGGCGGTGCACGGCAGAAAGGTTGCGGTTACCGGCCGTTCTATGCTCAATGTCGTCCACGCGGCGGTTGAACTGGGATACATGAATGTCCCCTCCGGCGTGCTCATTGATATAAACGAAATTAAGCGCTATCCGCATGAGCAGATAACCGTTGTCACCACAGGTACCCAGGGTGAGCCCATGTCGGCACTCTACCGTATGGCGTTTTCGAACCACGACAAGGTTCAGCTCGGACCGCGCGACCTGGTGATACTCTCGTCATCGGCGATTCCCGGCAATGAGAAGCTTATCGGCAAAATAATAAACGAGCTGTATAAAAAAGGCGCGGCGGTAATACGCGACTCTGTGGTGGAGGTTCATGTGTCGGGTCACGCCTGCCAGGAAGAGCTGAAACTCATGATGGCGCTGACCAAGCCAAAGTATCTTATGCCTATCCACGGCGAGTATAAGCACATGGTGCATCTGAAAAATCTCGCCATGACCATGGGTATACCCGAGAACCAGATTTTCATCCCGGATATAGGCAAGGTGCTGGAACTGGACGAACGCGGAATGCGCGCCGGCGGCAGCATCCAGGCCGGGAATGTGCTGGTTGACGGTTATTCTGTGGGCGATATCGGCAATATAGTGCTCCGCGACCGCCGGCACCTGGCGCAGGACGGGCTGATAGTCATAGTGGCGCAGGTGGATATCGAGAATCGTTCGGTTTACGCCGGTCCCGATATAGTCTCCCGCGGCTTCGTTTATGTGCGCGAGTCGGAGGAACTGATGGAACAGATGAGGATGATTGCCCGCGATGCGCTTGAAGATTCGCTGGAGAGCAATATTACCGACTGGACGCAGTTAAAATCACGTGTCAAGGATGATCTGGCTAAATTCCTGTATAATAAGACCAGACGAAAGCCGATGCTGCTGCCCGTCATAATGAATGTCTGATAAAGGTGACTATATGAAAAAGATTACAAAGGCTGTGATACCCGCGGCGGGTCTGGGTATGCGCATGCTTCCCATAGCACGCGCCGTTCCGAAGGAAGTGCTTCCGATAGTCGACCGTCCCGCCATATCTTGCCTGGTTGAGGAGGCTGCCGACAGCGGCATAACCGATGTGCTCATAATAACCGGCAGGGGAAAAACCGCCATCGAGGACTACTTCGATTATTCGCCTGAATACGAAAACAAGCTCATCTCGTCGGGTCGGAGCGATGAGATTCCCGAAATGCGCCGCATCGCCGAGCGCTGCAATGTGCACTTTATACGCCAGCATGAGACAAAGGGTCTGGGGCATGCCATATACCGCGCCCGTTCCTTTGTTGGGAATGTGCCCTTTATGGTGCTTTACGGCGATGATATAATCTTCGCCGAGACACCCGTCTGCCGCCAGCTTATGACCGCATACGAGAAGTACGGTCTGGCAGCCTGCGGAGTGAAGGAGGTTTCGGAAGAACTGGTGATGAAATACTGTACCCTGAAAGCCGACCCTCTGGGCGATAACATGTACCGTGTTACCACCATGATTGAAAAGCCGACGCGCGAGCAGATATACACCCGCCTTTCCATATTGGGCAGAGTGCTGCTGACGCCCGATATCTTTGACATTCTTGAGAATCTGGCTCCCGGCGCCGGCGGCGAGATTCAGCTTACCGACGCGATGAAACTGCTTTCCGAAGCAAAGGGCATGATCGCCGTCGACTTTGAAGGCAAGCGCTATGATCTCGGTTCTAAGCTGGGTTTTTTGAAGGCTAATGTAGAGCGGGCATCCGTGGATCCCGAGCTGGGCGAGGAATTCAGAGCCTATCTAAAGGAATTCGCCGCCACGCTCTGACATCCTGTTCGGCATAACCTTATCCTCTGAACGGAGAGAACACAAAAATGGAAAGAGTTTCCAAAACCAATTATTACCTTGATATAGCCATGACGGTGGCAGAGCGGTCAACCTGTCTGCGCAAGTGTTACGGGGCTATTATCGTCAAGAATGACACCATAATCTCCACCGGTTACAACGGCGCGCCGAGAGGCCGGGCAAACTGCTGTGACCTGGGTACCTGCCTCCGCGAGAAGCTGGCAATACCCCGGGGCGAGCGTTATGAGCTATGCCGTTCGGTGCATTCCGAGGCAAACGCCATAATCGCCGCTTCGAGAGAGCAGATGTTAGGCTCAACCCTGTACATGGCATGTGTAGACCCGCGCACCCGTGAGATAATACCGGGAACCACCTCCTGTTCGATGTGCAAGCGGTTTATAATCAACGCCGGCATAGAGCGTGTGATTGTGCGCGAGACGGCGAATGAATACCGCGAGTACCTTGTCTCCGATTGGGTGGAGCAGGACGACATATCCGATGTGAGTTTCGGATACTGAAACGAAAACCGACCGAACTGTGAGAAGCTGATATAATTGAAAAAGACATTCTGCAAAATCATATTTTTACTTCTTGCCGCTTTGCTGCCGATAGCGGTCTTCATTTCCTGCTCATCGGGAATAGTAAAGATAACATATGAGGACGGCAAGTATATTGACAAGACCAACGGCATAACCTATCTGCCTGCCGGTGATAGCTATGAGCCGACGGCTATAGGTGAGCCATACGCCGAATATGACGGCGGAACATTATACAATATCCCGGGGCTTGACCCTGAGCTCTGGCTCGCAGAGGAGTATGACGGCATCGGCTCGATATTCTACTCGGAAGAGACGGAACTGCCCGCGCTTGAGAACTTCGGTGCGACTGAGGCGTATATCTGTGTCGAGGACGCAATAACAATGCATCTGCAGACAATCGACAATCAGTCCGTCATAAACCGAATAATCGAGGCTCTGACCGGGTGCGAGGACAACCTTCAGCTTCCCTCCGGCGGTACATCGTATCATATAAAGTTCATGTCAGAGACATATCCCGGCATCTACTATGACATACTCTATGTGGAGTGCGACAGCGGAGACTATCTTTATGATCGCGACACAAAACAGTGCTGCGACGCGGGACGTATTCTCAAAGCCTACCTGAGCGACACACCCGAAACCGAAGGGGCATAAAATGAGTGTGAGTACGAACGAAAAGAATACCGGAGGAATTCCCTCCGCGGTGCTTCCCGACATAAATATCGGAGCAGACCCGCTTTCATCTCTGATTCCCGGACTTGAGCCGCTGCGTCCCCAAAAGATATGCTTCGTCTGTACCGGAAATACCTGCCGCTCTCCAATGGCGGCAGCGGTGCTAAATCATCTCGGCAGCCGCTACGGTTTCACCGGAGTATCGGCGGGCATCTACCCAAATGTGGGTGAACCTATCGCCGAAAATGCGGTAAAGGCCCTTAAAGCCGCGGGCATAGAGCCTTCGCCCGGCAACGAGTATACCTCACACACCGCCTGCCGGGTCAGCGCCGAACTGCTTTCGGGCTGCGATAAAATCATCGGTATCAGCGGCAGCCACACCCTTACACTGCTCGCTCTGTTTCCCCAGTACGCCTCGCGTATCACCGCATTCAACGAGGATATAGCCGACCCCTGGGGCGGCAGCGAGGAAATATACGACGAGTGTTTGAAGCAGATAACAGAAGGCATACGCGCCATGTTCGGTCTTTATGACTGAAATAACCGTCTCTGGCATGTCGTCTGCCGACATACCGGCTGTCTCCAAGCTGGAACGGCTCTGTTTTTCCGATCCCTGGAGCAGCGAGGCGATATCGACTCTTGTGCTCTCACCCGAACGCTCGGACAGTTTCAGACAGCTGACCTTTGCAGCTCATATCGGCAGCCGGCTCGCCGGTTATGCCATCGTATATCTTGTGGCTGGTGAAGGACAGCTTGAGCGCATAGCCGCATCACCCGAGTTCAGACGTATGGGAGTGGGAAAGGCGCTGCTCGGCGCTGTAATGGATGAGATGCGGGAGCTTGGAGCCGGACGGATAACCCTTGAGGTGCGGGAATCAAATGCCGCAGCCAGGGCGCTGTATGAATCATCCGGCTTTGTCACCGACGGCATACGGCGGCGATTCTACCGCGACCCCACCGAGGATGCGGTGCTTATGTCGGCGGAAATAAAATAACAGGTTTATACTATTTATGCTTATACTGGGCTTTGAAACCTCATGCGACGAGACCTCTGCGGCGGTAGTTGAGATGGCCGACGGGAGCCGGCGCATATTATCGAATATTGTGGCGTCCCAGATACCGATACACACGGTATACGGCGGCGTCGTGCCCGAAATAGCCAGCCGCGCCCACGCCGAAGCAATAAGCGGAGTAACCCGTGAGGTGCTTGACAAGGCGGGAATAACAGTGTCCGAGGTTGACGCAATAGCCGTGACAAACCGGCCGGGACTTATCGGCTCGCTGCTTGTGGGTGTCAGTTTTGCAAAATCTCTGGCATTGGCATACGGCAAACCGCTGGTGCCGGTGGATCATATTCCGGCTCATGTTGCCGCCAACTACTTCACTCATCAGGAACTAGATCCGCCTTTTTTCGCGCTGGTGGTTTCCGGAGGACATACCTCCCTGATACGATTTGACAGCCATACCGAATACGAAACGGTGGGGCGCACCCGTGATGATGCCGCCGGCGAGTGCTTTGACAAGGCTGCGCGAGTCATGGGTATACCTTACCCCGGCGGTGCCGAACTGGACAGACTGGCGCATCTGGGCAGGGACAACGTGAAGCTCCCCACGGCAGCCTTACGGGACGATACGCTTGACTTTTCCTTCAGCGGTCTCAAAACCGCGATTATCAATCATCTGCACAACCTGGACCAGAAGGGGGAGAGTTACTCGCGGGAGGATGTGGCGGCATCGCTGATGGCGGCGGTAGCCTCATCCTTCACCTCACAGCTCGGGCGGGCGCTGGAGATTTACTCCGTCAGCCGGCTGGTGCTGGCGGGCGGCGTGGCGGCTAATTCACACCTTCGCAGCGCTCTTCAGTCATTTTCAGACAAACGCGGCATACGGCTCTATCTGCCCGAACGTTCTCTCTGCGGCGACAACGCCGCCATGGTGGGCGCGCAGGGCTATTACGAATACCTGGCGGGTCATACCGCTGGTTCGGAGCTGAACGCCTACTGCTCATAATACAAAGGCTCACGGGAATGTGCATATACACTGCATGAATTCTACACGGAATACACGGGAGTTTTCCACAACCTGTGTAAAACTCTGTGGACAATGTACATTTTGCGTTACTTTAACATCCCGGATGCCGGTAAAAAGGCGAAAAAACAAGCTATATCATACAGTTGAAGCATGAGGCGAAACGTATTTCGCAGCGAAACGGAATACAGTTTCATGTGGAATTCCGTAAATATGAAACCAAAAAGGTTAATAAGGAGACACACACTATGAAGGGCAATTACGAGAATGAGATAAAGAATGCGCTGGAGAAATTCGAGGTTATCCTTCGCGGACAGCTGGAGCGCTGCGAGAAAATCGCCGACAGCCGCGAACCCATGGATTTCGCCGCAATCGACAAGCTGACCATAGGCATCTGCGGCGGCGACGGCATCGGCCCCACCATAACGGCGGCTTCAAAACGAGTTCTCGCCTATCTGCTTGCCGATGAACTCGAGAGGGGAAGCGTTGTTTTCAAGGACATCGACGGTTTGACAATCGAGAATAGGGCGGCATGCGGCAAGGCCATTCCCGACGATGTCATGGAGGAGCTTTATCAGTGCCCCGTTATCCTTAAAGGCCCCACCACTACTCCCAGGGCGGGCGATCCCTGGCCGAACATAGAGAGCGCCAATGTTATGATGCGCAAGAAGCTGGATCTTTTCGCCAATGTCCGTCCCGTAAAGGTTCCCGATAAGGGCATCGACTGGACCTTCTTCCGCGAGAACACCGAGGGCAGCTATGCTGTCGGTTCCCAGGGTGTGAATGTCACCGATTACCTTGCGATAGATTTCTGTGTTACCACCACTACCGGCACCGAGCGAATAGCCCGTCTGGCTTACGAGTATGCCCGCAAGAACGGCAAGAACCGTGTATCCATAGTAACCAAGGCAAATGTAATAAAGACCACCGACGGCAAATTCCTCAATCTCTGCAAGAAGATCGGCGAGGAATACCCCGAGATCACAACCGACGACTGGTATATCGACATAATGACGGCAAAGCTTGTCGACGAGAAGCGCCGCACCGAATTCCGTGTGTTCGTGCTGCCCAACCTCTACGGCGACATCATCACCGACGAAGCAGCCGAGTTCCAGGGCGGTGTCGGCACCGCAGGTTCCTCCAACATCGGCTCCCGCTACGCCATGTTCGAAGCGATTCACGGTTCGGCTCCCCGTATGGTACAGGAAGGCCGTGCGATCTACGCCGACCCCTGCTCAATGCTCCGCGCCACGGTTCTGCTGCTGTCTCACATCGGACGCCAGGATAAAGCCGACCTGCTTGAAAGGGCGCTGGACATATGCATGTTCGAGGAGAAGAAGCTGAAGATAACCGGCCGCGATACGGGCGCCACCTGCGAGCAATACGCCGACTATGTAATGGAAACCATAAAGGCTCTTCAGGCCTGATAAGAATCAGTGAAAGACAAATCAACTCCCTCCCAGGCGGTAAGTGGACGGCTGCCCGGCTACCTGCGTGTGCTGCGGGGACTGATCGGCAACGATATAATGCGGGTCAGTTCCTCTGAACTGGCGCGCCTCATGGATTCAACTCCATCACAGGTGAGGCAGGACCTCTCCTTTTTCGGAGAGTTCGGTCAGAAGGGATACGGCTACAACGTCAGGTATCTCTATACCGGCATCTATTCGGCGCTCTGCCTGTCTGACAGCCGCAGCGCGGTGATAATCGGCGCCACACCAATAGGCGAAGCGGCGGCTTCCGAGCCGGTGCTTGCCAAGCACGGTGTGCGTCTCATCGGAGTATTTGACGATGACCGTGCCGGTGAGACTCTGGGCGGTCTGACGGTTCGCCCGCTCGGCGAGCTGTCCGGATGCGGAGCCGATATCGCGGTTATCTGCACCCAGGGTATCGACGCAAGATTGAGAAAGCTGCTGGCGGATTCGGGATTTTTAGGTATATGGAATCTTTCAGACAGCAGCCTGACCTCCGATGAGCTGCCCGGACAGCCGGTAATCCGCAGCCTTTCGCTGGGCGATTCGCTGATGCTGCTCTGTTACGAAATCGGCAGAACGCAGTCCGAACCTAAGCAATAACCACCGGTCTGTTCCTCATGGAACGCCGGGAATAACAATTTTACAATGGATATAAAAATCAATTACGGCAGCTCGCCGGCGGTTTTTCCCGACATAAGAGGCGTTAAAGGATGGACGGCTTCCGACATATCGGTGCTCGCCGCGCTCTGCTTTGAAGCATCACTGAGGGGAGACCTTAACGCGCTTGCGACAGCTGTAAAGTCAACAACCGATGCAGTGCAGACATCTCTTGCCTTCTGGAGCGCCGCAGGAATTATAACGGAGGCGGATCTGTCTTCAGTCTCGGGAGCAGCAGAGGGAACAAAGGTTCCCGATGTCATCCCACTGCCTCCCGATGTCCGACCAAGCTATACCGGCAAAGAACTGGCGGAGGTTATCGACAGCACCAACGGTCTCAAGCGGCTTATTGATGAGTGTCAGCGCATAGCGGGCAAACTCTTCTCAATGGCGGAGATAGGTCAGCTGGTGGGTCTTGTGGACTACCTTCACCTTGACGCCGAGTATGTTATAATGCTTTTCATGTACTGTGTCGAGCGGGACAAGAAATCGGTGCGCTATATAGTACAGACAGCATACAACCTGGCGGACGAGGGTATTGCCACCATCCCGCATCTTGAGGAATACATGCAGCGCCATTCGCGGCTCAACAACCTGACCGGACGACTCAGAAAGCTGTTCGGCTTCGGCGACCGCGAGCTCACCGCAAAAGAAGATGAGTATGTGAACCGCTGGTGCATGGAATTCGGCTATGAGTTTGACGTTATAAAACGCGCCTATGAAATAACCATAGAGAGCACCTCAAAACACAAACTCTCGCTGCCATATCTGAACAAGATTCTCCAGAACTGGAATACCGCCGGCTACCGGACACTGGATGAGGTGGACGCCGCTCTTGCGGCCTACCGCCGCAGCCGCGAGGAAGCCCGGTTACAGACGGTAGTCCCCGAATCCTCTTTCAGCACCGATGAGTTCTTTGAACTGGCATTAAAGCGCAGCTATGAAAAACTGAGTAAAAACAGCTCCGGCGGAAAGGACGGTAACTGATGGCCTATAATTCCGCGAATGTCGCAAGGCTCCGTCAGGAGTTTGAGGCGAAGCATCTCCGGGCAATTGAGGATGCCGATCGCCGCACCGCCGAACTTTATGTCAAACTGCCCGAACTCCGTGCCATCGATTCGGAGCTGGCGGGAACCGGTGTGCGCATTATGCGCGCCATAAACGGTCAGGAGGGTCACGGCACACTGGATGAGCGCATAAATCAGGTGCGCAGCATGAACGAAGATTTACAAAAACTGCGAAACGAGTGTCTTACCTCGGCGGGTTACCCCTCCGACTACACCGACCCCGTATACGAATGCCCGGCATGTCAGGATTACGGATTTGTCGATACCCGCATGTGTGTCTGCCTGAAAAGGGCTCTTGTCATGGCGGGCTATGAAAGCTCGGGCATAGGAAGGCTTATCGAGACTCAGTCATTTGATACCTTCTCGCTGGACTATTATTCCGAGGATACCCGGGCGCTGGAGAACATGAGGCGGGTGCTGGCGCTCTGCAAAGATTATGCCGAGAATTTCGGCAAGAACGGCGGGAATCTGCTGCTCTGCGGCGCCACCGGGCTTGGCAAGACCCACCTATCCACCTCCATCGCGAAGGTTATTATAGAGAACGGTTATGATGTGGTGTATGACACCGCCTCCAATATATTCGCTGATTTCGAGTATGAGCGTTTCAGCCGAAGCTATTCTGACACTTCCGAGGTTAGAACCGCCAGGTATTTCGCCTGCGAGCTGCTGATCATGGATGATCTCGGAACAGAGGTATCGAATCAGTTTACAATATCCTGCCTGTATAATCTCATTAACACCCGTATCAACAACGGGCGGTGGATGATAATCAACACAAATCTCACCCGTGACGAGCTGCGCAGGCGTTACGCCGACCGCATAACCTCACGTCTTTTCGGCGAGTTTTCACCGCTGATGTTCTATGGCCGCGACATCCGCGCCCAGAAGCTGGCAAAACAGTAATGCGGGTCTGCGCTATTGACAACGACGGCAAAATTGTGTATACTGATCTCACGGCTTGAGCCGACAGTCTGAGCAGCATGATTTTTTAACAATTATTAACAATAAAAAGATGAATATAAGGAGCAAAAAATGAGCAAGAAGACCTTCAAGAAGCGTTTCATAATCGTTTCGGGACCGGTTTGCAGCGGCAAGACCACCCTCGCGCTTAATATTGCGAAGAACAGCGGCGGCTGCTATTACTTTGACAAGGACGACCTGGTTCCCACCTCAAACGCCTGTTTCGATGCAGTTGAGCAGCTGGTACCCAAGGATGTTGAGCTGAAATATGACCGCGACACCCTGCAGAAGCGTGACCGGCACTCCCAGTTCTTCAAGGACTATATCCGCAACCCCGAGTACGAGTCAACACGCGATGTTCTCATCAAGGGCCTGCAGTTTTCCAACCTTGTGATTGTCAATGCTCCATATACCTCCGAGCTGAAGAAGGAAGCCGCCGGAAACTGCCCCGCATTCGATGAGTTCCATCGCTTCTTTGTGAAGGAAGACTGCGAATTCTTTGTGGTCTTCGTTCATATCAGCAAGGAAGAACTGAAGCGCCGTCTGCTCAACCGTCTCGCCGAGGACCCCAAGGCCGCCGAGCGCGACAAGAACGTTTATACCGATCTCGACGCCTATATCGCCGCCGAGAACGTTGCGCCTCCGGCACTTGAGAACTCGAAGAATGTAGACAGACTCTTCGTGTTCGAGGCGGACACCGATGAGCTGCGCGATGCCTCCTATGAAAAATTAATGGCGGTTCTCGGTATCACCGACTACGAGCCCTACAACCGTAAGATCGAAGTAAACAGAGTCTGATATAGATAATGCCGGGGATACGTACAACGCTGCGTATCCCCGGTTTTGACAACGGAGGTTGAATTATGAGAATTCGTCTGATAGCAGGAGTCACCGCCCTGATGTTAATCCTTGCTTCCCTGTCTGTGCTGGCATCCTGCAGCCCGGCAGCCGACAACACCCCGGGAGCCGCCGATACCGCCGCCGCGGCTGCCGCCGAAACCACTGCTGTCGAACCTGCTGAAACAGAACTGCGCGACAATCTCCCCGAGCGGGACTTTAACGGCAAGGAAATGGTGTTTGCGGTATATCCCGATAACATCGAGGACATTCTGGTTGAAGCCGAGACTGGCGACGTCTGCAACGACGCGGTATTCCGCCGCAATATGCTGGTTGAGGAGCGTTTTAATGTAAAAATAGTCGCCACCACCCCGTCGGCGAGTATGTACAACTGGTACGACGATATCGTCAAGCTGGTTATGGCGGGAGACGACACATTCCATGTGGGCGGTCACTATGCATACATGCTCTACAAGGCGGTGAACAATAGGATCTATCAGGACTGGCATCAGTGCGATTACATCGACTTTGACGCAAGCTGGTGGTGCAAGGAAATCAACGACTCGTCAACGATCAACGGCAAGCTCTACGGTATAGTCGGCAATCTGGGCATGTCGCTGCTTCAGTATACCGTGGCTTTCTACTACAACGTCCGCATGGCGGAGAATTACGGGCACCTGCCTGCCGATTTCTACGAAATGGTGCGGAGCAGCACCTGGACCTTCGACGTTTTCTCGAAGATGGTCAGCGAAATGTATATCGACGTGAACGGCGACTCGATACGCAACAATGGCGACATCTTCGGCTGGACGATGATTACCAGCTCGATATACGACATCTGGCAGAATGCCTTCAACCTGCCGTTCACCGGCAGAGACAAGGACGGCAAAATAACTCTCAACTACATGACCGAGAAGCGTCAGGCGGCGCTTGAGCGGATGGTTGACTTCTACTCAAACAATCCCGGAGTTTTCAAGTATACCGAAAAGCCGATACAGACCGACTGGCTGTGGACAGAGGGAGCATTTTTCGCGGCAGGGCTGCAGGTATTCAACGCCGGTCCGGTTATGGCGCCCTACAAGATTTTCCGCGAAATGGAGGACCCTTACGGTATTCTGCCGCTTCCGAAGTGGGATGAGGCTCAGGAAGGTTACTACACCTACCTCAACGACAGACATACCGTGTGGGGCATTCCGATTACCACCACGGAATATGAGTTCATCGGCATCATCACCGAGGCTTTGGCCTGCGAATCATTGAAATCGGTTTACCCCGCATTTTTCGATGTTGCTTTGAAATCCAAGTATTCCGAGGACGCCGACACCGCCGAGATGATTGACATAGTAATGGCGGGGCGTCAGTTCGATGTGGCGTTCACCTTCGGCGAGACAAACTCGGTGTTCTGCAATCTGCCATACATCTTCCGCGATCTCTGCAAGGCGAACAGCACGGACCTTGCATCCAAATACGCCTCAATAGAGGATAAAATTCTGGCAAATCTCGAGGGGCTTTACGAATTGTATTAAGAAATTAAACAAATAAAACTCCCGGCAGGGACGGCGCAAACCGTCCCTGTCGGGATTGCTGTCTTTATAGGTTACCTCTTTCCCTCAGCCTTTTCGATAGCGGCAAGGGTGTATTCGGCATTTAACCTCGGCTGTTCGATATCGCGGTCAAACATGCCCACCAGTACGCCGTCGCCGGGCTTCATAGAGGCAAAGGCTTCTTCGAACACTTCCTTCACCTGCTGCTGATCGGCGCAGCGCCTGCCGGCTCCGAGGATCTTCAGAGCGATGACCGGCGCGGACAGGGAGCGGATGGTTTTATACATGCGCGGAATGTCGCTGTCCTCGAAGCGCTCGCCGTCGGGATTGACATCATGAGAGCGGTCGGGCTGAGTGATATTGTAGAGCGACGCCATGTAGTAATCGGGCGCCCAGCCTTTCTCCTCGCAGTATTCAAGCACCTCGGGAAAGTGGGCGCAGACCCCGGTAGGCAGGCCGCGGCGGCGCACCGAATCCAGAAGAGCCTTCAGACGGTCGATACGCCCGGTGAGATAAAGCTCATCGGCAAGCTCGCCGTGAATACAGATGGCTGCGGGATTGTACTTCATCAGCTCGTCAAGTTCCTCCTCAAAGGTGATCTCGTTCTTGCCGGTCTGGCAGAGGTAGAGCAGTCTGCCGCCTGAAGCACGATAACGTCCGATGATACCCATTGAAGGCTGGGAGCCGCGGGATTGGACGGCGTTGATACCGGCTTCCTCACAAGCGCGGAGGGTAGCGAAAATCTGCTCCTCGGTGAAGTAATCCTTCATGGCGCTGTCGGTTTCTTTATCAAGGTGAGATTTGCCGGTAAAAGGGTTGGTTCCGACCACAAGACGGGTAACGTCCAGGTCGCCGATTTTCATTGTAGGCAGCATAATGTTAACTCCCGAAACATTCATATAATGACGGTATTCTACACGATTGCAATGAAAAAATCAATATCTTAGGCGATAATTGTCTGTTAACCGGTGATTTACAGATATGCAAATGTTCAGTCCCTCCGGCTTGTCTCAATATTAACACGCACGTAACAACAAAACACAACACATGTGATACAATTCAGAGTTAGCCGAAGGGCATAAAAAGAGAACCGCGGAGTATATATACATGGCAAAGAAAGAAGAAAAGACTAATGTAACGCGCATACTGGAGCAGTTAAAAATAAACTGTTCACAGCACGAATACAGCGTTGAGGACAATCATATCGAGGCGATGAGTGTGGCTGAGAAAATCGGCAGACCGCCCGAAAGCGTATACAAGACACTGGTGACAAAGGGCGCCGGCGGTCAGTATTTCGTGTTCTGTCTGCCCTCAAACGCCGAACTTGACCTGAAAAAGGCTGCGAGAGCCTGCGGCGAGAAGTCGGTGGCGATGATCCCGGTAGCCGACATCAACAAGGTTACAGGCTATATCCGCGGCGGCTGCAGCCCCATCGGCATGAAGAAAAAGTATACAACCGTCATTCACGAGGCGGTGCTGGCGCTGGATACCGTGTGTCTGAGCGCCGGACGCGTCGGCAGTCAGGTGGAACTTGCCCCAGCCGACCTGCTTCGAGCCGCGGAGGCATCGACTGCCGATATAATATCAGCGCCCTAACAGCATTGAACAGAGGAGAATATGTCTGCAAAAAGCATTGTAATAAACGGCGCGCGGGTACATAACCTCAAGAATGTATCCCTCGAGATTCCCCGCGACAAATTTGTGGTTATAACAGGTCTGTCCGGTTCCGGCAAGTCGTCTCTTGCCTTTGACACCCTCTACGCCGAAGGGCACAGACGATTTGTGGAGTCACTGTCATCATATGCCCGGATGTTCTTGGGACAGCTTGACAAGCCGGAGGTTGACTCCATCGAAGGATTGTCGCCGGCAATTTCCATAGACCAGAAAACCACCTCCCGCAATCCCCGCTCCACGGTGGGTACGGTAACCGAGATATACGACTACCTGCGTCTGCTCTATGCCCGGGTAGGTATACCTCACTGCCCCATATGCGGCAGGGAGATTCGTCAGCAGTCGGTTGACCAGATCCTCGAGCGGATTTTCGAGCTGCCCGAGGGAACCCGATTCATGGTACTGGCGCCGGTGGTGCGGGCAAAGAAGGGCAGGCACGAGAAGGTCTTTGACGACGCGCGCCGCTCGGGCTATGTCCGAGTGCGTGTCGACGGCTATATGTACGACCTGTCGGAGAACCAACAGTTAGATAAGAATAAGAAGCATACCATTGATATCGTCGTCGACCGTCTGGTGATGAAGCCGAACATCCGCACCCGGCTCTCAGACTCGGTGGAGACGGCGCTTAACCTTGCCGAGGGCATGCTGACCATCGCGGTTATCGAAGGCGAGGAATTGAGCTTTTCACAAAATTACGCCTGCGAGGAGCACGGGATATCCCTCGGCGAGCTGACTCCCCGTATGTTCTCATTCAACAACCCGGCGGGCGCATGCCCCGACTGTGCGGGTCTGGGTGAGCTTAGGGTGGTTTCCCCCGAGAAGGTAATACCCGATCCGACACGTTCGCTGCGTAATATGGCGATACAGGTCAACGGCTTCAAGAGCGCCGATGAAGAAACCTGGATGGGCCCGCTTTTCGAGGCGGTGCTGAAGGATTACGGCTGCGATCTTGACACCCCCGTCCGTGACATGCCCGAGGAGGCAAAGAACGCGCTTCTTTACGGCACAGGCGAGAAAACCTATGAAATCACCCGATACTTTGGCGGCATGGGGCACAACTCGGTGACCAAATATTCGGGCATAATCGATGTTATCCAGCGCCGTTACGAGCAAACACAGAACGAATATTACGAAGAGTTTGTGGAGGAAATTCCCTGCCGCACCTGTAAGGGCACACGCCTGCGCCCCGAGGTACTGGCGGTTACCGTCGGAGGGATAAATATCCATGAATTCTGTGTTATGTCGGTGGTGGACGCCTTTGATTTCATCGAAAACCTGCAATTTACTCCCACCGAGCTTGCCATTGCCGCCGAGATAATCAAGGAAATCAAGGCTCGACTCGGTTTCATGCGCAGTGTTGGGCTTGAATATCTCACCCTTTCGCGAAAAGCCGGCAGCCTCTCGGGCGGCGAAGCGCAGCGTATACGTCTGGCAACACAGATAGGCTCCTCACTTGTGGGAGTAATGTACATACTCGATGAACCCAGCATAGGTCTGCATCAGCGCGACAACAGCAAACTTATTGACACACTGAAGCGGCTGCGCGATGCAGGCAATACCGTCATAGTGGTTGAGCACGATGAGGAAACCATGTCTGCCTCCGATTGGATAATCGACATAGGTCCGGGCGCCGGCGTGCACGGCGGTCATATAGTAGCCGCGGGCACTCCCGAGCAGATCATGGCATGCCGCGAATCAGTGACCGGTGATTACCTGTCGGGACGCAAATCAATACTGGTACCTGCCGAGCGCCGTCAGGGCAACGGTCAGTACCTGAAAGTCTATGGTGCAAGAGAGAATAACCTAAAGAATATAGATGTGGCATTCACCCTTGGCTGTTTTATATGCGTCACCGGTGTGTCGGGTTCGGGAAAGTCATCGCTGGTCAACGGCATACTCAACGCCGCGCTGGCACGTCAGCTTAACCGCGCCTACACTTATCCCGGAAAGCACGACCGTATAGAGGGCATGGAGCATCTTGACAAGGTCATTACCATAGACCAAAGCCCCATAGGACGCACTCCCCGCTCCAACCCCGCCACATATACCGGGCTGTTCAACGATATTCGTGAGCTCTTCGCAAACACCACTGACGCAAAGGTGCGTGGCTACAGAGCGAACCGCTTCTCGTTCAATCTGAAGGGCGGTCGCTGCGAGGCGTGTGAAGGCGACGGAGTCAAGCGCATAGAGATGCATTTTCTGCCGGATGTTTACGTAACCTGCGATGTCTGTCGTGGCAAGCGCTATAACCACGACACCCTTGAGGTAAGATACAAGGGCAAGAACATATTTGACGTGCTGGATATGACCGCCGCAGAGGCATACGACTTCTTCTCTTCGGTGCCCAGACTGGCGAGACGTCTTAAAACACTGTGTGACGTGGGTCTGGGATATATCAAACTCGGACAGTCGTCAACTACACTTTCGGGCGGCGAAGCGCAGCGTGTCAAGCTTGCCACCGAGCTTTCGAAGCGCTCCACCGGGCGTACCGTCTATATACTGGACGAGCCTACCACCGGTCTCCATTCCGCCGATGTGGCACAGCTGCTTGATGTGCTCAATAAGCTCACCGACGGCGGCAACACCGTCATCGTTATAGAGCATAACCTGAACATTATCAAGACCGCCGACTATATAATCGACCTGGGACCCGAGGGAGGTGACGGCGGCGGGACTGTCGTTGCATGCGGCACTCCCGAGCAGATCGCGCAATGCGAAGCCTCATACACCGGAATGTATCTGAAAAAGGTACTGCCGCCGTCCAAATCCGAATAAGTCCTGATAAAAGATATCGTCCCCGCTGTCATATTAACGACAACGGGGACGATATTTATTTGTGGAATTTTTTCCTCGACTGCTTAATCAAAGGTAACGGTGAGCGAATCGCTGTAAGCCATGGTATTGCCGCTCAGCGCCACAGCCGGTTCAACCGTGTAGCTGCCGGGGAAAGCGCCGCGGATGATGTAGCATACCGAGCCGGTGACGGTACGAGTCTGGCGGCCGGAGAGCTTGTCGCCCACAGGATTGCAGACGGTTATTCGCCCGTTCATCATCTGAGCGCTGTTATACAGCCAGGCGTAAGTGTACCTGGAGTATTCACCTTTGTTCAGACCCAGGTCGGCGGTGCGCACATAGCGGGCGCCGGATGGGATGCGGTCGTTCAAGTTGAAACAGAGGTAATCGCTGTCAATAACAGCGGTGTAGGAGATTTTGACCATCCAGAATCCCCGCTTTTCGTCATACTTCTCAACCGTCTTGGTGAGCTTCAGCGAATCGGAGGCGTCCGCATAATCGGCGGCTTCGGCGTAGCTGCCCTTGTAGGCAGCGTAAATCAGAAGCTTGTCAGCGCCGGAAGTGAGCTTGAAGCTATTCCAGCCCGCCTTGTCAAGGGTGATGCAGTGTCTGCCCAGAGGAGACAGTGTGAAGTCAAGACTCTTGCCGTCGGCGGTGCAGGTGATTTCAAGCTTTTCTGCGGAATCGGCAGGATAGTAGGATGCCGCGAACGCCGCCAGCTGCAGGGCATAGGTGTCGATCGACGAGGTATGGGTGGTGATATAGCGTGCCATGTCCTTTGCTGTATCGGGCAGCAGACGGGATGCGGCAAGCAGCGCCGTGGCAGTGAGATCGAGGTTTGATTCCGTGTCGTTCGACTGGTCTGCTTTGAAATACGAGCCGCTTTGCGATTCGGTAAAGTACCTGTCGGCTACGCTGTTGTAAAGCGGGAGGGCGGACACCCTGTCGCCCATTGCCGCAAAGGCAGCCGCCAGGATCAGCTTGGCTTCATCGGTGAGGTAAGGATTGGAAATGAGCTGACGAAGCTCGGGCAGCACCGGACGTCCCAGAGCGCTCAGTCCCAGATAGGCAGCGCAGAGTTCGGTGATATCGGAATTGTCGGAGCCGTTTATATATCGGACAAAAGCCGCGGCAAGGCTGCTCTTGACCTCATCGGTCAGCGAATCGGGGGAGGAATAGGCAATCATTGCCGAGAGGGTTACATTGCCTTCGGAATAGGGCAGCAGACGGATAAGTCCGTTGTCGGCGATATAGCTGCCTGCAAGTTCGCTTCTGATCTGCTTGAGCGATTCGTCGAAGCCGCGGTTGTCAGCCTCGGCGCTTAACTTCTCAACCAGCTGCATAGCCGCATAGTTGGCAGCCATCGAATCGGCACGCGAGTTCCCGCCGCCCCTCATGATTGAAGATATGACTTCAACAACCCCTGCATATTCGGCACTGATAAATGAGAGGGTTACCGGGTACATAACCGGTTTCAGTGTGGACAGATTCCCGGCTTTTACGGTACGGCGGACATCGGTGATGAGTCCGCTGTCGGCAACCGTGAATGGCAGTTTCACGGCATCGGAGTATTCGCCGCATACCGCGGTGATCGTTACGGTGTAGTTTCCGTTCTTGAGATTGTCTCCGATAGTGAAAGCCCTGTATTCGCCGGCAGCGCTCTCAGCGGAAGTCTCGAATACAGTCTTGCTGCCGTCCTCAACCTTTACGGTGTAGCTTACGGAGCTTCCGGTTTCCAGTTTGCTGCCGTAGACTCTCGCCGAGGCGGTTATGCTGTCGCCGGTGACATATAGTTCGCTGATCTCTGCGTTGACGAAGAAGGGAAGAGTGCAGATTATACCGCCAACCGCCGCTCCGAGCTTGCGGGAGGATTTAACGCCGATATCGCCCAGACATTCGGCTGCGGCGGTGAGACGCCATTCGGTTATGTTGTCGGGAGCCTTGAAGGCAAAGCGGGCGGTGCCGGTTTCATCGGTGACTGCGGTTTCAAAGAGTGGATTGTCGAGGAAACTCTCGCGGACGACAATTTCGCCGGAACCGCCGCCTCTGCCGCCGGCGACCGGCATTTCAGCGGCGCTATCATATACCATAGCCGATTCAGAGCCCGCCATGCCTCCTGCAAAAGCCTTTGCACCCATATCCCTGGTCATTGCTGTATTATATTTACCGATACCGCCATTGAATCTTGAGCCGGCAAGCGAAACACGAATGTCACGGGGGTAATAGATATATCGGCTGCTCAGATAGTATGAGTCAAGCGGCTCAATGTTCTGTTCACCGAGTGCGAAACATGCCTGGTCAACCATGGAAAGGGTTACAGACGCGCCGCTCACCGGCTTGCCGTCGATATCGGTGACGGCGGCTTCCACTTTCACTTCGCTGCCCGGACGGTAGGATTCGGCGTCGGGGGTAAGGGAAATATTCAGAGCAGAGCCTTTTTCGTAGTCATATATCGGCGTATAGTTTAACTGCAGGAAGGATGAGCCGTCCCATACGGTTACAAACACGGTGCAGCCGCCGACGAGACTGTCGGTATACTCAAAGTCCAGACTGCCGCCGGCGGTCACGCCGTATGAGCGTCTGCCAGACACGTTGTTTATCGTATAGATGGCGGGAGAATCCGACGGTTCGCTGCCGTATAAAAGGTTCAGTTTTACAGTCTCGCCGATGAGCCAACGCTCCTTTTCAGCTTTCAGTTCGTAGTATTGGTATTCGCCGTCGCCGTACATGGGAGGAACATCCTCGCTTGAACCGGCGGTGGCGTATGAATAGTGCTTGTAGCTGCATCCGGCAGCCTCATCATGAAAGACCACTTCATAACGGTAGTAGCCTTCAAAGCCTTTCTCCGGCACCACATGCTCGAGACGCAGCGTACCGTTGATGTCGGCGGTATAGCTTTCGATCTCCTTCTCATCGACTCTGAAATCATAGACTTGGCTGGTGGTTTTACTGATGGGGTCATATCTGGTACCCGAAATGGTGCGTACATACTTGTATTCGATGAGCCTTACATCGACTTTGCCGGATGCGGGTGATCCGATGGTATTGTCGGGGAATACCTTGTAGTCGAAGTCCTCTTCGGTGAGAAGCTTTGAGGTGTCAAGATTATTGAGCCGAACCTCGGAATAGGACTGTCCCTCCTCGGGAACGATCCGCTCCACCGAGAATACATAGTCGCTGTTGAAATACTTCGTATCGGCAGAGAGATACAGGTGGCTCTCTTCCTCGCCGATAAGTTCTGCATAGGCATAGATATTCTGGGGACGGGTGGAGCGGCTGTCAAGTGCCGTAGTCTTGAAGGTGTGCACCGCCTCGCCCTTCTGATCGGTGGTAAGGGCGATGCCGTTGTTTATAAAATTCGTTGTTATAAGGTTGAAGGTCAGCCCGGGTGCGGGAGTGCCGTCGTAGAACGCGGCGCTGATTGTGAGTGTTGCCGTGTCGCCGCGGCGATAGAAGAGCCGGTCAAAGCTGATATTGCCTCTATATACCGGCTTATCCTCCTGGGTGACCGAGATGTACTTGGAAATAACGGTGTTGTCGTCGGCGTCATATATGCGCAGGCGCATGCCGTAGCTGGAAATCGCCTCATAGCTTATGCTGCCCGAGAAACTGCCGTCGGGCGCAACCTCCAGCACAGCGGGGGAGAGCTGCGAACCCAGGGTGGCAAAGAGCCTGTCGGGTATGGTTTTCCCGACTGCCTTAGGTGCTATGATGCCGCGAAAATTCACCGTGTCGTCGGCGAAATAGGTTTCACGGTCGGCGAACAGGAAGTACATCCAGTTATCCGAATAATCTGCGTAATCGAGCGATGCGATAAGCAGCAGTGTATCTTCGCCGGAAGTGATTACTGTCAGCGCGGTGTTGCCTGTCGCTTCCGATTCGGTAATGACCGCAATGCCGTTTTCGTCGGTTACGGCACTGACAGCCTTAAACTCATTGCCGTCCGCGCCCCAGCCCTCGGTGTAGTCGAAGAATTCAGCAGTCACCGATGCGGATGCGGCAGGACTGCCGTCCTTCATAACCCAAAGAAGCATGCCGCCCCCCGCCTCGGTGTAGGCGTTTAGCGAGGTGACCTGTATAAGAACCTGCTGGTTAAATGTGAATCCTTTTCCTCCCAGAGAACATTCCACAGTTACATTCGCAAGGTATGCGCCCCGTTCCAGCTTGGGGATATTTACCTTGCCGCTGATATTGCTGTATGTTTTATCCGATTCGTCAGCCCCGCCCGTGAGCCTTGCCGCAACAGACAGACCTTCGGTCGGGAAGATATACTTGTCCTCTGAAGATTGTGCCTTCTTTACCTCCTCGGTGAAGGCTTTGAAGGAAGGATATTTAAAAAGCTCGCCTGAGGTACTGACATACTTAAGCCGGTTATCCCTGTTGTAAGACCAGCAGTAGACCTGATATTCGAGTCTGTTTGTCACACCCGGAGCGAATACTGCCTCGGATACCAGATTGAACATCACGGAAGCATTGTCGTCATGGGTGGTGTAAGCGCCGGTACGGAAGCGCACAGTTTTGGAATCGCCCAGCCTTTCGCCGTTCACCGAGGTAATGTCTTCGGATATTTCAAGGTAATATGCCTTGCCGCCTTCGAGATACTCAGACGGGATGAAAACCGCGGTGCGGCAGTCGGGATAGAGGCGCACTTCGCCTTCAACCGCGCTGCGCCCGTCACCGGTGCCGGTGTAGACCTTCATGCCGTCTTTTACGCTGTCGGAGGTCACGGGCATGGTGAAGGTGACCTCTATTCCGGTGTTTGTGGGAACCTCGGTGGATGTGTCCGCCGGCAGTGTTTCCTTGACCGCCAGTTTTGTGCCGGTCTGGAAAGCGTAGCTGTAGCGGGAATGATCCGGGTCGATTATCGTCAGATCCTCATCCTCGTTACAGTACTCACAAATTGTGATGCGGTAGACAGTGTCCGGGACAAGCTCACGCTCGGGCACGACCTTGAATCCGCCCGACGCGTTCGGAAACATCTTTAATCCCACATCCGGGGTTATGGATATTGCTCTCTGCAGCCGTTCGATATCCATATCGCCGGAGCATTCAACATTGAAGTATGAGTCGGTGGGGATAAGCCCGCCGCTCTCACCGTGGGCGGTGACCGATATCTCACCCAGACTGCCGCAAATAGCCCCGGTCTGAATAGTGTGTATGGTCAATTCGTTCTCCTTAATTCTGTTGTCATCCGGAGCGGTTGCCGTCTCGGCTTTGTCTGCTCCCATTGCAGATGATACGATGCCGCCCATAACCTGCGACACCGTCTGCGCGCAGCCGGGGAAAATCATCAGTGCTGACAGCAGAAGACATATAAGCACAGCTTTTTTGCCGCGCCGCGTGTTTGTGTTAAGTTTCATTTATAGTTCTCCTCTCTTTGGGAATTGTATCCTATCTGTTGTTTAGATCTGCTGTTTAGACGCCTGGCTTTTCAATAAGTTCCGATTATGGGATGTAAAACCACACAAATTGTATTGAAAAAATAACAAAAAATCAGCGAAAATACTGTTTTATTCATGAAATGTTTAACATTAAGGTGTATAATGAACAAACATTTCCCTATGGAGGTTAACGATGACAGCAAGACATCGGTTCAGAACAAATATTGTACTGCTTTTGCTGCTGACTTTTGCCGTTCTGCCGATACTTACGGCATGCGGTGAAGAGATTTCCGATGCACCCGGAGTGCTGACACATGACGCGATATGTATCAGCTTTGACGGCAGCGGCGGTACTGTGACAAAAGGCGATCCTGACTCAGCCATTATAACCGAGAGACGCTGCGAGCTGGTATACGGCGGCGCATACAGCCTGTCGGGCAGCTTTTCGGGGCAGATTATCGTAGCCGTTTCTCCGGATGAGCCGGTGGAACTGATTCTCGACAATCTGACGGTTAACAGCCATTCGGCGGCGATACGCATCGACAGTACGTCCGGAGCAACCATAACACTTCCGGCAGGCACATCCAGCACACTGTCCGACTCTTCGCAGTACAAAGATACCCGCGCCAACGCATGTCTCGCCGCAGCCACCGATCTTACAATCCGAGGCGAAGGCAAACTGAGCATTACCGGTAATTACAACAACGGTCTTGATACCTCTAAGAATCTGATTATAGAGGGCGGCTCCATTGAGGTTAACGCCCCGAACAATGCGGTTCGCGGCAATATCTCGGTGACGGTCAGCGGCGGCTCCATGCGGATTATTTCGGGCGACGACGGTATAAAAACCGCCTCCAAGAAGGACGGTACGGTGGGCAACTTCATCATGACCGACGGAGATATTGTCATTAGCGCCGCAGACGACGGCATACAGGCCGCCATATCGGTAAATATAACCGGCGGGCGTCTTACCATATCCTGTGCCGGCGAGTCGATAAACAGCCCGATAAAGTCGGTTGCCGCCGGTTGCCTTATTACATCCTAACGGAGGCAAGCCGTGAAATTAAGACACGAATATAAATTTCCGATAAGCGAGACGGACATACAGGTGCTTCGCATGCGTCTCGGTGCCGTGCTTCAGCGTGATAAGTATACAATGGCGGACGGCAGGTATCGGGTGCGCAGTCTTTACTTCGATAATCTATACGATAAAGCGCTGCTCGAAAAGCTTGACGGACTCCAATACCGGGAAAAGTTCAGAATCCGCTTGTACAACGGTGACCACAGTTTCATAATGCTTGAGAAAAAGAGCAAGTACAACAACCTGTCGCGCAAGCTCCAGACCCGGCTCAGATATGACGAGGTGGCGCAGCTGATTGAAGGACATACCGACTGGATGCCGCTGAGGGGCGACCCGCTTATAAACGAACTGCATGCCAGGATGAAGAATGATTTGCTGCGTCCGCAGACGGTGGTCGAATATCTTCGCGAACCGTTTACCTATCCTGCGGGCAATGTGCGGATTACCATAGATTCGGACATCCGCACCGGTATTCTGTCAAAGGCATTCCTTGATCCGGATCTGACGCTGCTTGAAGCTGCGCCGGGTGAAGCGGTACTCGAGGTCAAATATGACGAGTATCTGCCTGACCTGATACGCGGGCTTGTGAATCTCGGAACCAGACGGGCATCCTCCTTCTCCAAATACGCGGTCAGCCGCCGCTTCGGCTGATACAGTTAAACACAAAAATACAAATATTATAAATCGGAGTTTTAATATGACATTCAAGGATATTTTTAAATCGAGCTTCCTCGAGAACTTCAATGCCATAAGCATGCTGGATATGGTACTTGCGATACTCCTCTCCTTCGCGGTCGGCTGCTTTATATTCTACATTTATAAGAAGACCTACCCGGGCATAATGTACTCCCAGAGCTTCGGCGTCACCCTGATATCCCTCACCATGATCACTACCATTGTCATTCTTGCGGTAACCTCCAATGTGGTTCTTTCTCTTGGCATGGTTGGAGCACTGTCCATTGTGCGCTTCAGAGCCGCCATCAAGGATCCCCTTGACATAGTTTTCCTTTTCTGGGCTATAGCGGTGGGTATAGTTCTGGCTGCAGGGCTTATCCCGCTGGCGGTTATCGGTTCTATAGTCATCGGCGTTATCCTTGTGGTATTCGTCAATGTAAAGGTGTTTGACACTCCTTATATCACCGTGATTACCTGCGAAAACGAAACGGCGGAGCGCGAAGTTACTTCCTACCTCTCAACCAATGTCAGAAAGTCTGTCGTAAAGAGCAAAACAGTAGCTCCAGGCCGTATTGAACTGAACTTTGAAGTCAGACTCGAAAAGGGCGGCGATACATCATTCGTAAACGGACTCACTGCAATTAAGGGCGTCACCAACGCCATTCTGGTGAGCTACAACGGCGACTATACGGCTTAATCTGCCGGTTATGTAAAAAACGGAATCATTGCCGCACCAGACTGATCACACCATAAACCCGATATACCGGATGTTTCGACAATCAGCCGAAAATCAGCATACGGTGTATAGTGCGGAAAATGCGAAACACGGAAAATGCTGAAAATTAATAAATAGTTATTGTTTTGGCATATTATTTATGCTACAATAACAGCAAATATTATACATGAGGTGAATATCGACATGGCAAAATACAATAAGAAAACCATCGAAGATATCGATGTGTCCGGTAAGAAAATAATTGCCCGCTGCGACTTCAATGTTCCGATGAAGGACGGTGCCATCACCGATGACAAGAGAATTGTCGGTGCGGTTCCCACCATAAAGTATCTCATTGAGAAGGGCGCGGCTGTTATACTCTGCTCACATATGGGCAGACCCCACAATGTTTTTAATGATAAGATCAAGCTTGACAGCAAGGAGAAGGCTAAGGTTGCCGCTCTCCCCGAAGCTGAGCAGGCTGCGGCGGAAGCCGCTCTCATAGATAAAGCAAAGGGCGATGTGAAGAAGCTCTCTCTCGCTCCGGTTGCCGCTCGTCTCAGCGAGCTCCTCGACATTCAGGTTATCATGGCTGCCGACGTTATCGGCCCCGATGCCAAGGCTAAGGCTGCCGCCCTCAAAGCAGGTCAGGTAATGCTTATAGAGAACGTTCGTTTCCACGCCGAAGAAGAGAAGAACGATCCTGCGTTCGCCAAAGAACTGGCTTCCATGGCTGACATCTTCGTGAACGACGCGTTCGGCACCGCTCACAGAGCCCATGCCTCCACCGCCGGTCTGGCTGATTATCTCCCGGCAGTCTGCGGCTATCTTATCCAGAAGGAAATCTCTATAATGGGTCAGGCTCTCACCGACCCGAAGCGTCCCTTCGTTGCAATCCTCGGCGGCGCAAAGGTTTCAGACAAGATCGGCGTTATCAACAGCCTGCTTGATAAGGTTGACACCCTCATTATCGGCGGCGCTATGGCATACACCTTCTTCAAGGCTCTCGGCAATGAGACCGGTGCTTCCCTCTGCGAGCTGGACAAGCTTGACCTGGCGCTTGAGATTATCAAAAAAGCCAAAGAGAAGGGCGTTTCGCTCCTGCTTCCGGTCGATAACGTAATAGGCCGCGAGTATAAGGAAGACACTATTTACATGCGTATATATTCCGACGCCATTCCGGATGGCTGGATGGGTCTGGATATCGGTGACAAGACTCAGGAGCTCTATGCAAAGACCATCCAGGGGTCCGGCACCGTTGTATGGAACGGTCCCATGGGCGTTTCCGAGTGGGAGCATTTCTCCAGCGGAACCAAGTCGGTTGCCAAGGCTGTTGCGGAATCGGGCGCCATCTCCATCATCGGCGGCGGCGACTCGGCAGCTGCGGTTGAGGCTCTCGGTTATGCCGATAAAATGACCCATATCTCCACCGGCGGCGGCGCGGCTCTTGAGTTCCTCGAGGGGCTTGAGCTTCCCGGTATCGCCTGCCTGCAGGATAAATAAACCCGAAAAGGGCAATAAACGTACACTAAGTCGGACTGCCCGACCGTTAACGCGGGTAGGGCAGTCCGATATTTTAAGCAACGACTGATATAGAAGGTAATATATATGAACAAGGCACTTCGCAGACCTTTAATCGCCGGCAACTGGAAAATGAATAAAACTCCTACAGAGGCAAAGGAACTCATTGCCGACATCGTACCCGCAGTCAAGGACGCCGACAACTGTGACATAGTTATATGCGTTCCCTTCATTGACCTGGCTTTGGCGGTTGATATGACCTATCAGACCAATGTCAAGGTCGGGGCACAGAATGTTCACTTCGCACCGAACGGCGCCTATACCGGCGAGATTTCGGCAGCCATGCTCAAAGAGTTAGGTGTTGAATATGTCATAATCGGACACAGCGAACGCAGACAGTACTTCGGCGAGACTGATGAGACCGTCAACCTCCGCGTGAGAGCGGCACTTGACGCAGGTCTTAAGGTTATCCTCTGCGTGGGTGAGAACAAGGATGAGCGCCTTGCAAATATTACCAATGAGATAGTATCCAAGCAAACCAAGCTCGGTCTTGCCGATGTAGCCACCGAGGCGCTTGCCAACGTGATAATTGCCTATGAACCGGTTTGGGCAATAGGTACCGGACTCACCGCCACTCCCGAACAGGCTGAAGAGGTTTGCTCATTCATCAGAAGAGTGATTGCTGAAAAATATGGCACCGATACAGCAGACAAGGTCATCATACTGTACGGCGGTTCCATGAATGCTGTCAACGCCCGCGACCTTCTTGCAAAGGAGGACATCGACGGCGGACTTATCGGCGGCGCTTCGCTGAAGGCGAAAGACTTCTCGGTTATCGTCAGCGAAGCTAATGCATGAATGCATAGATATATAAAAGCATAAGGATAAAGGACTGCGGGGGGATCCGAAATCGGTACCCCCCAATGTCCGGGATTGCTTTTCGCCGTTTCGGAGCGTACGGTACAAAACGACACAGTATCGTGAAAACGTGAAAAATGTCGTTTCAAGTTGATTGAATCGTGCGCCGCGATATGCCGTAAAAGCAGCGATTTCATTGAATAAAAACCGTTCTGATACATAGACCCGGATAAGCGGTTTATCAATATACGGGAAGAAATCCGTTTTTATTTTTACGGTTGAGACAGACTGTATTGTATTTAAAACAGCAGAATCACCCGTTACGGCATCGGAAAATAACAGATCAAATACGACGGAGGTAGTAAATGAAGCGGACAATAAAAATTGCTCTCGGGATACTGGCGGTCATAATAATCACAGCGGTGCTTTGTATAACAGTATCAGCCGAGGGGATTGAAACCGCGCTCGTCTCCGCGCTGCTTAAAAATGACTGTACAACACTTGAAATCAAGGCTGTTGTCAGCGCCGAATATGTGAGTGCGCACAAGGGCGAGAAACTCATGCTGTATGAGCTGGAGCCATACACCAGCGTATCCAGGCTGGCGGAGCTGCAGCCCATAGCCTCCGAAAAAGCGGCGGAAAACATGACCTTCAAACTCGACTTCGATCCGGAGAACCGCGCCCGGCTCTACTCCAAATATATCCTTGCGGGCATCAGCGGCAGCGGACAGTATGAAATTCTCTGCGCCGCCCGCTATATTGACAATATCGAAACCGCAGCTGACGAAACCTATGCTTTCCCAACTCCTACTTCCTCCGCGTACTCTCGCAAGAAGGGTCTGCAGGTTCAACTTTCCGGCGATGCCCAGGAACTGGGAGTTTCACACACCGTTATCAACCTGCCGGTAAACGATTACATATCAACAGTCAGCAATTCCAATACCTACTCATATGTCTGGGACGGACACACATACTATGTAAACAAGCCGCAGATTGATAAGCTTGATCAGAGGATCAAGGGTTTTACCAATGCGGGAATAACGGTATATCTCAACATTATGCTCAGCCGTCCCGAAACCGGCTTCCCGGCTGACCTGCGCCATCTCTACTTCGACAACGCTTTCGAGACCTCATACCTTTACGGTTTCAACATAATGAACCGGGACTGCGCTCTTACTCTCGAGGGATTCCTCGACTTTATCGCGGAGCGCTACACCCGTGCGGACAAAATGTACGGCTTTGCCGGCGCTTTCATATTCGGCTATCAGGTGAACTCGAACCGCACCTGGAACAACATGGGCGCCCTGCCGATGAATAATTACCTGGACTATTATATCGCGGGCTTCCGCATAGCCGATACGGCGCTGCGCTCCAATTACGCCAACGGCAGAGTTTATGTTTCGCTGGCAAACAACTTTAACGCCTGGAGTTCGGATACCACCGTTCTCGGCGACTCGACTATGGACTATGCAGGCCGTGATTTCCTTGAGACTTTTAACACAAAGCTGGCATATTCGGGCAATCTGCCCTGGAATCTCGCAATAAATCCCTATCCCTCAGACCCGGAAAACAGCCGTGTCTGGAACGACTCCAAGGCGACCGACGACTACAACACCACCGAATTCATCACCATGAAGAACATAGAGCTTATCTGTGACGCTCTCGGCGGTGAGGCGTTCCTCTACAACGGCAGGAAACGCACTGTTCTTGTCAGCGAATTCGGTGTCAGCGGCGTAAATTATCGGGAAGCCACCGCTCAGGATGGCATTGCGCTTGTCGACGACGACACCACCACCGACCAGGCGGCGTCCTTCGTATACGCCTATTACAAGGCGCTCTTCAATCCGGATATTGAGGCTCTGATCTGGCACCGTCATGTAGACCATCTCGGAGAGAACGGTTTATATTACGGCCTCTGGACCGCGGACAGCGAGTCTATCGTCACTCCGGCAAAGAAAAAGACCATATATTCGGTATTCGAATACATAGACACTGAGCGCTCACTCGATGTAGCTAATTTCGCCCTTAAAATTATAGGCGCTGGCGACTGGAGCGAGGTAATCCCCGGTTTTAAGGACAGCGAACGGCTGGCGCTTCGGGACACCATCGAAACCATACCGGTGTTAGCTGACGATATCGGCCGCGGCTACTCGGACGAGCTGTTATATGACTTCTCCCGCGGTGAATTGTTCGGCTTTGATATCTCCGACAACGCCGACTATATAGAGCTGCGCCGCGACTCGGATTCCGGCAAGTCCATGCTCTACGCCACGATGTCTACACTATATCCCACAGAATACATGGGCATCTGCCGCATCTATGAGAGTGGAAACGGTCTGTCGCTGAAGAATACAGATTATCTGACGATCAATATCAAGGTCGAGGCTCCTTCTGATGTGCGAGCGGTCAATCTGATGCTGCGTCTCGGCAGCGAAGGCAGCGCCACAGCCAATCAGGCAAGCTATGAGGGACTGGCACAGATCACACCCAACGAGTGGGAGGAGGTCACCTTCAAGATCGACGGTTTCACCCTCAATCGTCCCACTGTTGATTCCATGCGTATCTGGATAAAGCCATATGATGATAAGCTGCATACCGGCAATTACGGAATGTGGATTTCCGATATGTCGGTGTATACCAAGAGCAACTCCGGTATTATTACTTTCGTTATCATTGCGATTCTTGTCATAGCGGTACTTGCCTTCGCAGCGTTCTTCTTCTCGAGCATACGCGAGCGCTTTACCGAGTATATGGCACGCCAGCGCAATGCAGCGCGTTCTAAAGCGCTTAAAGAACGTACAAGAAGCCGGCGCGAAGTGGAGCAGGAGCGCAGGCGTGAAGCAAACTACGATAATTACCGCCAGTATCTGAACTCTCAGCAGACGCAGCAGCAGATTCCGCCGATTCAGCCTCAGACACAGCAGCGTCCTCCGAGGCAGCAGCCGCAGGGACAGTACGGCAATCAGACAGGGCAGTACGACACCCGGTCAGGCCCCTACAACACTCAGAGCGGACAGATAAGTTCTCAGCAGACCGGACAGTATAATACACGGTCTATGCCCTATGGCACTCAAAGCGGGCAGCCAGGCTCTCGCCCTCAGCCGACAGGACAGACCGGCACGCCTCAGAGCCAGTATTACAATCAGTCAGGCGCGTATACAGCGACGGGTGCGGGCATACAGCCGCGTCAGCCGCGGCGTACACCACAGCGCCGTCCGCAGTCAGGCTCAGGTGCGGGTGATAACACTCAGCAGGGAAACATACGCAGACCGTCACAGCAGCCTGATTCCGGTTATGGCAATGCGGGTCAGCAATTCGACGATAACAGAGGCGACAGGAACAGATAAATATATGAACAGAGCGGTTTCCGTGCGGAAACCGCTCTGTTTGATTTAATATGGAACCGGTCGGATAAACAGGCATCCGGCAGGTCTGTTGTCTAACACACGCTATGCCTTGCCAAAGAGATCATCGGCGATAGCGTTGTGAACGCGCTCACGCATTCTCATGGTATCGCCGTAGTCATATCCCTTGAAGCCCGAACGGATGTTGGAATAACGGGTGGTGTTGGTCAGCAGTATGACGAACATATCCAGTTCGCGGTTCATGAAGAAGGAGGTGCCCGTGTGACCGCAGTGCCCGAAGCTGCCCACCGGGAATAGACGCCCTGTCTGCTTGTAGGTCTCGGTGACATAAAGGTAGCCCAGCCCACGTCCTTCGGAGAAGTTGGGTGTATAATTCAATTCGCTTTCGGCGTGAAGTTCGGGAGCATATAACTTGCCATCCTTTGCAAAGACCGAATCAATATAACGGCGTATGTCGGCGGCAGTCCAGAAGGAGGCGCCGTTTCCGGCGACACCGCGGAGTATGCGCACATTACGGTCGTCAGCCCGATACTCGCCCATCTCACGGCGGGAATAGGATATGACGGCATTCGGCTCGTCGCCCGCGATATTGAAGGTTGAGCGGGTAAGTCCCAGGGAGGGTTTGATATACCTGAAATACAGCTTATCCAGCATATCACCGTAAACTATCTCGGCGATGAAGCCCAAAAGTATATATCCGTTGCAGGAGTAGACATAATCGCTGCCCGGTGCATATTTCAGCGGATTTGCGATAATCAGCTTTGCCTGCTGTTCCCGGGTATAGCCGGCAGCCTCATCGGGAAGCTCAAAACGCACGATACCGGATGTGTGCGTGAGCAGCTGGCGGACAGTAATCTTATTCCTGTCATCCGGCACATCCGCGAAGAATTTATCGAGAGTGTCATCAAGCGAAAGCCTGCCTTCTCCGGCGGCACGGAGGATGAGCGCGGAAGTAATCAATACCTTGCCCATGCTTGCGATATCGAAATAGGTATCCTTGTCAACATTTTCCGAGGATATAAAAGTCTCGTCCCCGCCTTTATATACCAACAGGGCATAATCGCCGAAAGTCCCCTTGGCAAGTTCGTCGGTCATAAGCTGTTCTGTGTATTTAAGTTTCATTATATACCTCCGCTGTATTTTAACCGGCGAATTTCTCGACGAGTTCCGCCAGTTTCGTTTCCAGTGTATCGATGTTTGCGGCGTAGGCGCTTGCCCAGTTGGTGTCGTTGCCGCTGACCATGCTGCGGATCTTGCCCGGGATGCTGTTCAGCCCGCCCATTGAGAACACGCGGCCGAAATCATAGGTGACCGAGGATCGGATGATGTCATACATACGCGCCGAGTCGTTGTCGGAGGAGTATTTGACCTTGAGCGCCGTCTCAAAGAAAGCGGGAGCCAGCTCGTAATAACCCTCGATGGCGAGCGCTTCCATTATGGCGGAGGACATGTCGGCGTCGACGGCGTCCAGAGGGATCGAATAGAGCGAGCCGAGATATGAGGTGGTGGAACGATATTCCTCCTGTGTCTCGTCCCACTTTGGAGTAGGCAGAACGCCGTATTCAAATTCAGTGTCGCGCAGGGAAGTAGACGCCACTTTCAGGCCCGACAGAAAGAATATGGTATTGCCGTTTATGAAGCTCTTGACGGGCGGACCGTCCTCGTTGCCGAAGTTACAACCCACGGTATTATGGAAAGCATTGCACATCTTCTCGACCAGTGTGGACATCTTCTGACTGCCAAAGTCCTCGGAGACCTTCATACCGCCGGTCCCGTCGGGTATCACACAGCTCATACCGCAGGAATAGTAGAAGTTATCGAAACTGGTGACCTGGGAGTAGAGACCGTAGAAGTCCTCCTCATCCCGCTTGTCGTTGCTGTTCAGGTCGGTGTAGATTTCGCTTGCCATGCCGAACATTCGATCTATCGTCCACTGACCGGCATCAACAATTTCATAAGGGTTGTCCAGCTTGTAGTTCTCAAGCAGTTTCTTGTGGAAGATAACCGAGAAGGATGTACCGATGGTGTTGGTGGAGATGTCGCCAGACGCGAAATAGAGCTTGCCGTTGACGCTGAGGTTTTCTACCAGACTGTCAGACCACCAGGGCTGATCGAAGTCAATGTACTTCGTATCGGTAAGGTTGCCGAAGAGCTGTTCCACAGCCAGGTCGGAGATGAAAACGCCGTAACCTGCCACGATGTCGTAAGCTTGTTCGCCCGCCTGTATTGCAGAACGGATCACACCCTTGAAGGAGTTCTGATCCGCCCAGAGACCGGGGGTCATATACCAGCCCAGTTTGATATTCAGCCGCTCCGCAACCGCTAAATTTCGGGCAAAAACGGCGTCCGATACAATGTCGCCGGTCTGCTCCGCGTCAAACTCTATAACCGGCAGATCGCTGGCGGCATAGATTGTGACCTCCGTGCCGTTAAAATCCAACTCGGGCAGTGAATCGCGGGGAGCGGCGGTCTCGGACTCGGTAATAGTCGAAGCCGTTGTTGTAGCCTCGTCAGCCGTCTTGTCGCCGCTGCTGCAGGATGTCGCCGATATCGTGAGCAGAACCGCAAGCAACAGCGCGGGAATACGTTTCTTTTCCATACAATACCTCCGTTCGTTTAAAATCCCATCATTAGTGATTATACACTTGCCTGACAGGTATTACAAGATTGAAATATAAAACATACAAATGAAAAACACCCGGCGGAGCGATTAGTACGCCTGACGGGTGCGGTGTATTCGGAGATGTTATGTTCAGATGGATCTATTCGTGCCAGCTCAGTGAAAGGAAATCAGACTCATCGGCTGTATGGCTGAGCATACGGCGGAGCCGTTCGGCATACGGTCCGAGCGTGTCTTTTAGCCTATTGCCGTTTATAACAGTCAGCTCCACAGGTTCGCGGATGTCGGTGAGGCAGTCGTGAAGGGCATCCAGGTTCTTGCCGTACCATACGGGCAGCCCCAGCCCGGCAGCAAGGAGTGTATGGAGAGTTTCGCGGCTGTCCACCGCCGCGCCGTCAAGAGTAAATTTCATAAATGTCACCGTCAATGTTTCTACTTCCTGCCCTCACTGTCGTAAAGCAGAGCAAAAGATTCGTAGTGGTCGTCCGTATAGTAGATAAGTCCGTCATTCGAGAAGACTATGCGCTTGGCTCCACGTGATGATTTTTCCAGGGTGTCGATGTCACATTCGGTCCAGCTGCGCCCTTTTTTGTCGGGCAGCAGCCCTTCGTAGTTGCCGAATCTGCTTCCGCCGATACAGCAGCCCGGAGCGTAACGCTCAAGTGAACCGCCCGTCCAGCCCAGTTCCTCCGCCTCCCGCTTTGTCATGTAGTTGGGCGGCAGCTCTCCGTAGGTGTGAATGTAGAGCGCCACATCGTCCTTTGACGAATATGAGCCGTCTTTGTCAATCGCAGGCTCATTTTTGGCGGGTGCAGCAGCCTTTGCAGTCTTCTGAGTTGTTTTTCCGGCTTCCTTTGCAGTTTCGGCAGGCTCCGGGGTATCATCCGCGGGGGAACCGTCATACTCGTTCGCAAAAGGGGTATCA
>Ga0123335_1000946_pt1 | contig 48553 bp, 41 predicted proteins | sample BiotimSIPDNA_2_FD_89707 | JGI IMG/M metagenome (GOLD analysis project Ga0123335, IMG submission 89707) | Anaerobic biogas reactor microbial communites from Washington, USA - Biogas_R2 time_0 SIP DNA | ecosystem: Engineered > Bioreactor > Anaerobic > Unclassified | place: Washington, USA...
GTGAGGTTCTCGGCTCAGTACGACAGGAAGATCCTCATTGAAAAAGGCATCTCGGGGCGCGAACTCGAATGCGCAATTATTGGCAACGATACTCCTTCGGCCTCCGTAGTAGGAGAAGTGGTTTCGGCTCACGAATTTTACGATTACGAAGCTAAGTATGCCAATCCTGAAAGCAGACTCGACATTCCGGCTCGCATCGATTCCGGTAAGGCCGAGGAGATCCGGGATCTGGCTGTGCGGGCTTTCAAGGCGATCGACGGCTCGGGACTTGCCCGCGTCGATTTTTTTCTGGAACACGGTACCGGCAAGGTATGGATCAATGAGATCAATACCATGCCTGGATTTACTCCAATCAGCATGTACGCCAAACTGTGGGCGGCCAGCGGAATTGGATTCGAAGAACTGGTGAGAACTCTGATTCGCCTGGGTGAAGAGCGGTACCAGGAGCGGATCAGGATCTCGTCCAGCGGAAATCATGACGTAATTCAGACATGAGCCTTTACCGGCATGCACCGGTGAAGGCTGACAGGAGGTTAGGCCTATGAGCGGTGTAACGAACGAGGCGGAACTCCGTGATCAACTGTTGAGAGAGAACCCGGAGTATCGCCGGCTGGCAGCGGAGCATCAGTCTTACGATGATCAGTTGGAGGGTCTGCTCAACAAGCATTTCCTGAGCGAGGAAGAACAGCTGCAGGAGAAGACGCTCAAGAAGAAGAAGCTGATGCTTAAGGATCAGATGTATTCGATGGTACAGAAATTTCGCCGTGAGATTGAGGCCGGATCTCACTAAGGCGCTGCCGCAGGGGGAGGAGTCGTGCATGGACGGCTCCTCCCAATCTTTCATTCCTGATTCTTCCGAAAGGACAACGGATGGTTCGCGATGCCTACAAACTTGCTCTTCCAGTGCTGACACTGGGCATCGTCCTCTTATTTCTGGATATCTGGTACGGCGCTGTTTTTTTCCTGCTTATAGGCGGCTTTATCTGCTATTTCTTCAGGAATCCCTACAGGGTTATCCCCGACGCTCCCAACCTCATCGTATCGCCTGCTGACGGAAAGGTCGTCAAAATCGCGGACGGGCCGGAAGGCGAGCGTACCATCAGCATCTTCCTCAGCATCTTCGACGTCCACGTGAACCGTTCGCCGGTGTCCGGCGAGTTGAAGAGCCTTGAGTACAAGCGAGGAAGGTTCAAGGCTGCGTTTGATGAGGAAGCTTCACGGGTGAACGAACAGAATATCCTGACGATTCAGGGTGACGGCATCCGGGTCACGGTGAGGCAGATTGCTGGGCTGATCGCGAGACGTGTGATATGCTGGAAAAAACCGGGTGATATCCTGAAACGCGGCGAGTTGATTGGGCTGATTCGCTTTGGATCAAGAGTTGACATCGTGATTCCGGAACGGACGAAGCTGATGGTAAAAGTGGGGGAACGGGTCCGGGGCGGAAGTTCCATCATCGGGGAGTATTTATGAGCGAACCGCCGGTGGAAGAAGAATTCCGGGAATTCATGCCCGAACCCGTGCAGCGGCGCAGGCGCCTGAGCCGAAGCGTGTTCGTCCTGCCGAGCATCTTCACTGTCGGAAACATCTTCTGCGGCTACTATGCAATACTGCTGACGATGTACGGCGGCTTCGACGCGGCGGCCAAGGCCATCGGGATCGCCATCGTTCTCGATATGCTCGACGGGCGCATTGCACGGCTGACGAATTCCACGAGCGGATTCGGGCTGCAGCTCGATTCGCTGGCTGACGTGATCTCATTCGGAATCGCCCCCTCCATTCTGGCGCTGGTCTGGGGACTCGGCGCTTCGGGCGTGGATCAGCGGCTGGCGTGGATTGCGGCATTCACATTCACGATCTGCGGAGCGATGCGGCTGGCCCGATTCAATGTCCAGGCCGGCAATCTGAAATATTTTGTCGGGCTGCCGATTCCTGCAGGAGGAGGCGCGATTGCCGCGGTAGTCCACTTCTTCCCCGAACAGGTCAGGAGCCTGCCGGGCGGGCATCTGGTGGTTGCCGGGGTCTTTATCCTCGGGCTCCTGATGGTAAGCACAATCCGCTACAGCAGCCTGAAACAGCTCACGCTTGGGAAGAAATCGCACCTGACGGTGCTGGTGATCGCGTTGCTGGTGGCGTTGATCTTCTTTTTGTCCAAGTACGTACTCCTGGCGATCGCAGGGCTGTACGTTCTCTCAGGTCCGGCGTCCCGGATATATGCGTTTGTACGCCGCCGCAAGCCGGGCGAAGAGATGGCTCTGGCCGATTCGGCGCAACATCACTGACCATGCCTGTCTACGAGGCCGAAGCTATCGTTCTCCGTCAGTACTCCCTTTTCGATTCAGACCGCATCGTCGTCTTCCTTACAAATGAATTTGGGAAAGTGCGGGCGGTTGCACGGGGAGTCAAGCGCCCCAAGAGCAGGATGGGTGGATGCCTCGAGCCGCTCAATCATATAAAGCTCGAGTTTTATGCGCGGGAGGGAAGGGAACTCGGCCAGATCCGGCAGGCGGAACTTATACATTCCTATCTCGGGAAACAGACATCACTCAGCCAGATCTGTGCGTTCAACTACTTTGCCGAAATAGCAAACGAAATCGTTCAGGACAATCAGCCGAACCACAGATTGTTCCGGCTGTTTCTGGCATCCCTGAAGGCAGGGGAAGGCAAGGGCGCGAGCGAAGAGCTTATACGATATTTCGAAATCTGGAGCCTCAGACTCAATGGGCTTTTCCCCGATTATGGCTATTGCTCGAACTGCGGTAAGTGTGTTAAAGATGAAGGGTTTTTCGCCTGGTTCGAATCCTGCCAGGCGCGGTGCAGCCTGTGCTCAAAGGGAAGGGGGCTCCGGATCGGCGCCGCCGCGTCTTCCGCTTTGGCTGCAATGATGCGGCTTTCTCCGGATGAGTTCATGAACAGCCCGCTCGACCGGGCTGCCGCTGCTGAAATTGAACGTTTGTCCCAGAGGCTTCTGAGTTTCCACTTGGAGAAACAACTCAAATCCTACCGGGTTTTGCAGGAAATGGTCAACAATCAGTAATGAAACCGAAAAATATCCAGCAGGTCATTTTGGCGCTTGAGCAGTTCTGGGACCGTCAGGGCTGCGTGTTGCAGCAACCATACGATGTCGAGGTCGGGGCGGGAACGATGGCGCCCGAGACCTTTCTGCGGGTGCTTGGGCCCGAGCCGTATCGTGTGGCCTACGTGATGCCTTCCCGTCGCCCGACCGACGGACGGTACGGTGACAATCCAAACCGCGTGCAGAAACACCACCAGTACCAGGTGATACTGAAGCCGGCTCCACGAGATGTCCAGGATCTCTATCTGCGCAGCCTGACTGCGCTCGGCATCAATCTGCGTGAGCACGATCTGCGCTTCGAGGAAGACAACTGGGAGTCTCCGACTCTCGGGGCCTGGGGCATAGGATGGCAGGTTCTGCTTGACGGCCTGGAGATAACCCAGTTCACCTATTTCCAGCAGGCCGGAGGGCTGGATCTCGATCCGATAAGCGCGGAAATCACCTATGGCCTGGAGCGGATCGGGACCTTCATCGCGCAGGTCGACAGCATCTATGACCTGCGCTGGTCGGATGAGGTCAGTTACCGGGATATTCGGCACCGCGAAGAGGTGGAGTTTTCAGAATATAATTTCGAGGCAGCAAATACGGACATGCTTTTCCAGCTGTTCTCTCTTTACGAAGATGAAAGCAGGCGTCTCCTGGAACGGGGCCTGGTCCTGCCTGCCTATGATTACTGCCTCAAGTGCTCGCACACATTCAACCTGCTCGATTCGCGCGGGGCCATCAGTGTGACTGAGCGAGTCGGAATTATTGCACGCGTAAGACAGCTTGCCTGCGAAGTCGCCCGGCGCTACCTGGAGAGCCGTGAGAAGCAGGGATTCCCTCTGCTGCAGGCACAGACAGCATAGCCGGAGCCTTGAACAGTGGATATGAAGACAGGAGAACTCGTCGTCGAGTTGGGTGTGGAGGAGATACCGTCCTCAATGATTGAGGACGCAACCAGCCAGTTTGCAGGCAATCTCTCACGATTACTTAACGAACAGCACCTTTCTACAGGAGAGATCACGAAATGGTGGACGCCGCGTCGCATCATCGTGGGAATCTCCGATATCCCGGTGCGGCAGGATGATCGTCGTGAGACCGTCATGGGTCCGCCCAGGAGAGTCGCCTACGACGCTGCAGGAGCGCCGACCCGGGCGGCGACGGCCTTCGCCGAAAAGGCGGGCGTATTGATGTCTCGGATTAAGATCATCCAGACTCAGAAAGGGGAATACCTTGCGGTTGACCGGGTTCTGCGGGGCGACAAGACCCTGAAGATTCTGCAGACCCTCATCCCTTCAGCCATCGCCGGCATCCAGTTTCCGAAAACGATGCACTGGACGGCAGACCATTTCCGTTTTGCCAGGCCGCTGCGCTGGATCGTGGCGCTGTTTGCGGGCAGGACGGTCCGGTTCACCATCGCTGACGTGAAATCGTCGAATGTCACAACGGGACACCGCTTCCTCGGCAAATCCAGGATTGCAGTCGATTCGCTGGCCTCACTGCAGGAGAAGCTGCGTGAGAATTCGGTCGTGGTCGATCCGGCCGAAAGGCGCGAGATCATCATGTCTGGACTCGGAATGGAGGCGCAGGCCTGTGGCGGCACGCTTTTGGAAGACCCCGATCTGCTGCAGACTGTGGTAAACCTCAATGAGGCGCCTTCCGTGATCCGCGGTGCGTTTGAAGAGCGGTTTCTGTCGCTGCCGAAGGAGATCCTGATCACCGTCATGCGTGAGCACCAGAAGTATTTTTCGGTGCTCGGAAGTTCAGGGGAACTCCTGCCCGCATTTCTTGCGGTCGTCAATCTGCAACGCGACCCCGGCCACATTATCAGGACCGGACACGAGCGTGTGCTGCGCGCCAGGCTTGCCGACGCGTCGTTCTTCTGGGAGACCGACCGGAAGATACCGCTGGGCGACCGCGAACCTGCACTGAAAAACGTTCTGTTCCAGGAAAATCTCGGATCCTACCACGAGAAGACCCGGCGTATTCTCGCGCTCCTGCCCGAGGTGACTCGGGCTCTCGGCCGTCAGGATCTTCTGCCGGACCTCGAAACCGCCGCACACCTGTTCAAGTGCGATCTGATCACAGAGATGGTGAAGGAATTCACCGACCTGCAGGGGGTGGTGGGAGGTTTATACGCCAGAGCCGAAGGATATGCGCCGCCGGTCTGGCGGGCCGTCTACGAACAGTATTACCCGAAGAGCACGACTTCGCCGTCTCCGGAATCGGAGACGGGCGCCATCCTTGCCCTGGTCGACCGGCTCGATACTGTCTGCGGCTGTTTCAGCGTGGGGCTGATTCCGTCCGGTTCGGGAGATCCGTTTGCTGTTCGACGGCAGGCGAACGGCATACTGAAGATCATTATTGATCACCGCCTGAGCCTTTCGCTCGATCATCTGATAGAGAAGAGCCTCTCGGGCTACGGCAGAATGGACGGAAGCCTTGCTGCTGAACTCAGGGGATTTTTCGAGGGAAGGTTACGGTTTCTGTTCGAGGAAATGGGGTACGGGTACGACTCTGTCAATGCCGTTTTGGCTGCCGGATTCGACAATCCGCTCGATGCGTTTGAAAGGCTCCGAGCTCTTGAGGATCTGCGCCAGGAATCTGATTTTTTTGCGCTCGCTTCGAATTTCAAACGGATCGTCAACATTCTTTCACAGGCCGGGGAAGTGATCGGTACGCTCGACGAATCCACGCTGAAGGATCCCGCTGAAGTGGAGTTGTGGCGGACCCATTCAAGGATTGAACCCGAGGTGAACGCCGCAAGCGAGAAACACGATTATGGTGCGGCGCTGCGTGCGCTCGCTTCAATGCGCGGCGTGGTCGACGAGTTCTTTCGGCAGGTGATGGTAATGGACGAGAACCTTTCGGTGCGGCGTAATCGCATCTCGTTGCTGTCCATAGTGTCACAGCCCTTCAAAAGGATAGCGGATATCTCCAGGATTGTGATAGAAAAGGGATCCTGACGGTACGTCTTTGGAGTTGTTGCAGCTCTTCCCGTAAGAAGGGCTCCAACAATCCCAAAAGTTGTTGCAGTTTCGCGGGCAGATTCACACTAAATCGGATGATGCAGCTGCGTCATCCCTCTTGAGGAATTGAACATGATCTCCAAAGGAATGAAGATTTCGCCTTCGAACGGGAAACTGGGAGTCGTGATTCCCGGCATGGGCGCTATCACCTCGACCTTCATCGCGGGAGTGGAGGCCATAAAAAAAGGACTCGCCAAGCCTATAGGTTCGCTGACGCAGATGGGCACCATCCGGCTGGGAAAACGGACAGACAATCGCGTACCCGCGATAAAGGACTTCGTGCCCCTGGCGAGTCTGGACGACCTTGTGTTCGGCGGATGGGACATATTTTCCGACAACATCTACCAGGCCGGAATCAAGGCGGGAGTTCTCGAACCGACGCTTCTGGATAAGATCAGGCCCCAGCTCGAAGCCATCAGTCCCTGGACAGCGGCCTTCGACAGGGCGTACGTGAAAAGGCTGGACGGCACCCATGTGAAAAAGGCCGCCAACAAGATGGAGCTGGCCGAGCAGATCCAGGACGACATTACGATATTTCAGAAGCGGAACAATCTCACCCGCACCGTCATGGTGTGGTGCGCGAGCACTGAAATTTTTCTCAAACAGGAAGCCGTACACGCTACGATCGAGAGTTTTGAACAGGGATTGCTGAAGAATGATCCTGCGATAGCTCCGAGCATGATATATGCCTATGCGGCAATAAAGGCGGGAATTCCCTACGCGAACGGCGCCCCCAATCTTACGGCGGATATCCCTGCCCTTACCCAGCTTGCAAAGGACCGCGGCGTACCGATCTGCGGAAAAGACTTCAAGACGGGCCAGACGATGATGAAGACGATCCTAGCTCCAGGACTCAAGTCACGGCTCATAGGTCTGAACGGCTGGTTCTCGACCAACATCCTTGGAAACCGCGACGGTGAAGTGCTGGATGATCCGGATTCATTCAAGACGAAGGAGGAAAGCAAGCTGTCGGTGCTGGAGCACATTCTGCAACCGCAGGTCTATCCCGATCTCTACTCCAACTACACGCACAAGGTCAGGATCAACTATTATCCACCCCGCGGCGACAATAAGGAGGGATGGGACAATATTGACATCTTCGGCTGGCTCGGCTATCCGATGCAGATCAAGGTCGACTTCCTCTGCCGCGACTCCATCCTGGCGGCACCGCTCGTTCTGGACCTCGTCCTGCTCCTCGATCTTGCCCAGAGATGCGGAATGGCAGGCATCCAGGAGTGGCTGTCGTTCTACTTCAAGAGCCCGATGTGCGCACCGGAACTCTATCCGGAGCACGATCTGTTCATCCAGCTGATGAAGCTGAAGAATACGTTGCGCTACTTGAAAGGGGAGGAACTGATCACCCATCTGGGACTGGAGTACTACGACTAACCCCCCGATTATCTGCAGGCGTCCGGATTGAGCGGCAGAAACGCCACTCAATCCGGCGTTGTACGACTATACCTGCAACGAAAACATCTCACCCATAGCTGTAGATTTGTGGTCTGTCTGCGGAAGAATGGTCGGACGGCGGAGCCGCTCTATGCCGGCCCCGCCGCCTCGATGAGATCATGCGGTGTGAGAAATGGTCTGTTGCGAGCCCAGTGCAGCCTGCGCCGCAGCAAGGCGGGCGATAGGAACCCGGTAAGGCGAACAGGAAACGTAGTTCAGCCCCACCATATGGCAGAAGTGCACCGAGGAGGGCTCTCCACCGTGCTCCCCGCAGATCCCCACTTTGAGATCCGGCCGGGTCTTTCTTCCTCTCTCGGTTCCGATCTGCACCAGCTGACCGACTCCTTCCCGGTCAAGCACCTGGAAAGGATCGTCCTTCAGGATGCCGGTCTGGATGTACATCGGCAGGAATTTACCCGAGTCGTCGCGCGAAATGCCGAACGTGGTCTGGGTAAGGTCGTTCGTGCCAAATGAAAAGAACTCGGCGACTTCGGCAATACGGTCGGCGGTCAGGGCCGCCCGCGGCAATTCAATCATAGTCCCGACCAGATATTCAAAATTCTGGCCCGTTTTCTCCATCACTTCTGAAGCGACTCTCCGGACAACCTCCGCTTGAAGCTTCAGTTCCTTAACATCGGATACAAGCGGGATCATCACCTCGGGAAGTACTTTGACCCCTTTCTTCTGCATGTTTGCGGCTGCTTCGAAAATGGCGCGAGCCTGCATTTCGGTGATTTCCGGGAACACGACACCGAGCCGGCACCCGCGGTGGCCGAGCATCGGATTCGCCTCATGCAGCGACTGCACTTTATCCCACAGGTTCTTGGCATTTACCTTCAGTTTGCGCGCCAGCTTGCGAGTATCTTCCTCACCGTGAGGCAGGAATTCGTGCAGCGGCGGGTCGAGAGTCCTTATCGTGACAGGCAGACCGTCCATCGCGCGGAAGATGCCTTCGAAGTCCTTGCGCTGCAGGCGCAGGAGCGCGTTGAGTCCCCCTTTGTACAGGCGTTTCGGTTCTTCGAGATTCTTCTTGAGCTTTTGGCGGGTCTCCTGAAGCTGTTTGCGTCTCTTGGGTCCCCCGCCTCGCTGCAGCTCTGCCTCGACGAGCTGCAGTTCCCGTTCGAGCCGCTTGTAGTCCAGCGATCCGAGAATCATCTGGCGTACGGAGTCGATTCTGTCACCCGCAAAGAACATGTGTTCGGTCCTGCACAGTCCTATCCCCTGCGCTCCGAAACTGCGCGCCACCGCAGCGTCCGCCGGAGTGTCCGCGTTGGTCCGGATCTTCAGGGTGCGAATCTTGTCCGCCCATTCCATCAGCTGTCTGAAATCCTCCCCCAGTTCAGGATCAATCAGCGGCGCCTGGCCGAGAATGACGCGGCCGTTCGTCCCGTCGACCGTAATCCAGTCGCCCCGTCGCACCCGCGTACCGTTGACCGAAAATTCGTTCTTTGCGTAGTCGACGGCTATGGCGCCGGCGCCTACAACACAGGGCTTGCCCCAACCGCGTGCCACCACGGCTGCATGGCTGGTCGGACCTCCGGTCGAGGTCAGGATCGCCTGTGCCGCATCCATTCCGCGCACATCCTCCGGAGAGGTCTCGCGCCTTACCAGCACAACCCGCTCTCCCTTTTCCTTAAGCTGCTCCGCTTCTCCGGGAGTGAACACGACTTTGCCGGAAGCCGCTCCGGGGCTTGCGTTTATTCCCGTGGTCAGGACGTTCACTTTGGCTTTTGGATCGATCATCTTATGAAGCAGCTGATCGAGATCGTTGGCCGGAACACGCATCAGAGCGGTCTGTTCGTCAATCAGTCCTTCTTTGACCATATCGACTGCGATCTTGACGCCGGCCGGCCCTGTCCGCTTTCCGTTCCTTGTCTGCAGCATCCAGAGTTTTCCGCGCTCGACGGTGAATTCAAGGTCCTGCATATCCCGGTAATGCCTCTCAAGTTTCGCCGCAACCTGCACGAACTGGTCATAGATCTCCGGCATATCCTCCTTCAGTTCGTCGATATGCTTCGGAGTCCGTATTCCGGCAACAACATCCTCGCCCTGTGCATTGAACAGGTAATCTCCAAACAGCTCCTTCTCGCCGGTAGCAGGGTTGCGTGTAAAGGCCACTCCCGTCCCCGAATCTTCACCCATATTGCCGAAGACCATCGTCACCACGTTGACGCCGGTGCCGAGATTATCGGGAATCTTCTCGCGCCGTCGGTAGGCTATGGCACGATCGCCGTTCCAGGAGCGGAACACCGCCTTGATGGAGGCTTCGAGCTGCTGGAAGGGATCGGTTGGAAATTCAGAACCGGTCTCGCGTTTGATGATACGCTTGAATGCCTTGCAGACTTTCGCAAGATCGGCGGCCTTGAGGTCGGTATCGGTTTTGGCTTTCACCGAACGCTTGACCTTCTCCAAAGCTTCTTCGAACAGGTCGCCGTCGATTCCCAGAACGATCTTGCCGAACATCTGGATGAACCTGCGGTAGGCGTCGTAAGCGAAACGCTGGTTCGAGGTGAGGGCGGCGAGCCCCTGCATCGTTTTGTCATTCAGCCCAAGGTTCAATACGGTGTCCATCATGCCCGGCATGGAGAACTTCGCGCCGGATCGCACAGAGACCAGCAGCGGATTGGCCGCACTTCCGAATTTCTTGCCTGTGGCCGCTTCGACAGTCTCAAGAGCAGTCAGAACCTGGTCCCACATCCCCTCGGGAAACTGCTCTCCAGAATCATAATAGGCGTTGCACGCCTCGGTCGTAATGGTGAAGCCCGGAGGGACCGGCAGGCCCGCATTCGTCATCTCGGCCAGACCTGCCCCTTTTCCACCGAGCAGATCCTTCATCCCGCCGTTTCCTTCAGCCGCTCCATTTGCAAATAAATACACGTATTTGTTGGACATGTCCGTTAGATCTCCCGCATTGAGCGTTTTCACGTCTTTTTTCAAGACGAATCCAATATCTTACATCAGAATTACCCTGGGATCAAAGGGAGGTTCTATTGGCGGATTAGTAGTCGGGGAGCAAGCGGGCCCGGCTCGCAACCAACGCCCCGGAGGGAACCGAAAGCGACTGGCGGCGGGCCGGGCACCTGTCGAATAGCCTGGAGTGCTTATCGGCGTTTTCCGGAAATCAATCACCCCTATTTTCCTGATTCTCCACAATATTCTTCAGCTGCCGGACCTCCTTCTCCAGGTCCCGTATTCGGCGCATAAGCTGGGGCAGCCTGGGGAAGATCGCGGTCGAACGCAGCCATGCAGCGTTTTCAAAAGCCGGAGATCCGGACACCACTCCTCCCGCCGGAATATCATGCGATGTGCCGCTCTGGGCAGTGATGATCGCTCCGTCTCCCACGTCGAGGTGGCCTGCGAACCCGACCTGTCCCCCCACCATCACGCGGCTCCCTATGCGCGTCGATCCCGCAACCCCGACCTGGGCGGCAAGCACACAGTCCTCGCCGATCTGCGCACCGTGCCCGACCTGCACGAGATTATCGAGTTTGGAGCCGCGGCGGATGACCGTGTCTCCTACGGCGGCACGATCGACCGTGGTGTTCGCCCCGATTTCGACATCGTCCTCGATCAGCACCCGCCCCGTCTGGCAGATCTTGTAGAACGTTCCCGTTTTGGTAGGTGCGAAACCGAAGCCGTCGCCGCCGATCACGACTCCGTTCTGAAGAATCACCCTGTTTCCGACAACGCAGTCCTCACGAACGGTCACGAATGAGTGAAGGACGCAATCGCGGCCTATCGAAACCTCTGGATACAGAACCACATGGGGGTGGATCGTCACCCGCTCTCCGATCGTGCACCCGCTTCCGATGACGGCATAGGCGCCGATGCTGGCGCCCGCACCGATTTGCGCGTCCTCTGCAATCACAGCGGTTGGATGTATCCCGGGATCGGGTTCCCGAGGAACGAAGAAAAGCTCGAGAGCGCGGGCAAATGCCAGGTAAGGATCGTCGGTTCTCAGGCTGGGAATATCGACCGGTGGAATATCGTCGCCGAGAATAATGGCTGAGGCCCGGGTCGTCTTGATGTGGCTGACATATTTTCGATTGGAAACGAAGGTCAGGTCTCCCTGGCCCGCCTCATCGATGCCGGCGATTCTGACGATTTCGACGTCGCCATCGCCTGCGAGCCGGCAGTTGAGCCTGCCGGCGATTTCGGAAAGCTTCATAACAGCGGGTCCCTTCTGCAAGATAAGGCATCTCAATGTTTTACGATATTGAAGCACTATGGTAGTATTCTGCCCCCGTACACGTCAAGGAGAGGCTTGCCTTGGAGCCGACACCAGAGACCGCTCATAGGAGAGACGAAGGCATTGTTCTTGCGGCCGGTTCCGTAAGCATTGCGATCATGATAAGCCGTCTTCTCGGACTTGTCCGGGAAATCGTGCTCGCGCGCTATTTCGGCGCCGGAATGAGAACCGATGCATTCAATATCGCATACCGGATCCCGAATCTTTTGCGCGACCTGTTTGCCGAAGGGGCCTTGAGTTCCGCGTTCGTCCCCACGTTCGTCCGGACCCTGACCCGTGAAGGCAAGGAGGAAGCGTGGCTGCTGGCAAACCGGGTGATCAGCCTACTTCTGACAGTCCTGGCCGTGGTAACGCTGGGGATCTTTTTCGGGGCGAAGCTCTTCGTCTATCTCCTGGCCGCCTCGTTTGCTTCCGATCCCGAAAAATTTGAACTCACGGTCCAGATGACGCGGATCATGTCGCCGTTTCTCGTGTGCATCGCGCTGGCGTCGGCGGGGATGGGAATACTGAATGCTTTCGGCACTTTCTTCGTGCCTGCGCTGGCGTCTTCGGCTTTCAATGTCTGCTGTATCCTGGCAGGGATTTTCCTTTCCCCGCATATGCCTCGCTGGGGCATGGATCCGATTGTCGCGATGGCAGTCGGCGCCCTGGCGGGCGGCATGGCCCAGTTCATCGTGATGATCCCTTCAACGCGCCGCCATGGTTTCAGGTTCCGCTTCGATTTGAAGTCTTCCGACGCGCGGTTGCGGCACATCCTCAACCTGATGGTTCCTGCAGTCATAGGTCTTTCAGCCACCCAGATCAACATCACAGTCGACTCCCAGCTCGCATCCATATTCGGAGACGGACCGGTTTCATATCTGAACTATGGCTTTCGCCTGATGCAACTCCCGATCGGGATCTTCGGCATCGCAATCGCGACCGTAACGATGGTTTCCGTATCCCGCTTTTCCGGGCAGGTCCGTACAACACTCGGCTCCAGTCTGCGTCTTGCAGCCTGTCTGACTTTTCCGGCGACGGTGGGTTTGATTCTGTTCCGGCACGAGATCGTGGCGCTGCTGTACGAAGGAGGGTCGTTCACGGCCGCCGATACGTTGAAGACGAGTCAGGTGGTTCTCTTGTACGCTCTGGGGCTGTTTTCCTATTCCGCGGTCAAGATAGCCGTTCCGGTCTTCTACGCTCTCGATGACACGCGCACGCCGGTCACCGTGAGTCTATTGACTGTAGGGATCAAGATCGTGCTGAACCTCATCCTGATCGTCCCCTTCGGCTTTTTCGGACTCGTTGCGGCGACAACGGCGGCATCGTGGTGCAATCTGGGGCTGCTCGCGAGACAGTTGCGGAAGAAAACCGGTGCTTTTCCGTGGGCGGAAGAGATAAGATCCTATTTCATGATTGTGCTGGCTTCATGTCTTATGGGGATAGTCTGTCTCACTGTCTTTCGGATCTCCTGGCTGATTACGTCTGGACCGGACGTTCTGGAGCAGATATTCCGCCTCGGGACGGCCATTGCGGCAGGGATCGCCGTCATCTTCCCGATTCTTCGCATTTTGGGAGTCGAAGAGGGTCGTGAAATCCCGAGACGAATCAGGGCGCTGTTGGGCAGGTCTTCATGAGCCGCGACCTTGTTGGTGAGTTCGAAACCTATCTGAGGGTTGAGAAAGGCTTTTCCCTCAATACTGTGGCAGCCTACAGGCGGGATCTGCAGAAACTGAGCTCATTCGTCCTTGAAAACGGTCTCGAGCTGGCCGGGGTGGGGCCGGAAGACCTTGAGAAGTGGAACCGGGCGCTCGTCCGCTCCGGGCTTGCACCACGTTCGGCGGGCAGGTGCCTGGCTGCTGCCCGCAGTTTCTACCGTTTTCTGCTGGGTGACCGGATCATCAGCTGCGATCCGACCGAGCATCTCGAAATGCCGCGCTTTCAAAAACCGCTCCCGCGCTACCTAGACAAGGATGAGGTGGAGAGCCTGCTGCACGCCCCGGACACTGAAGAAGCTATCGGGAGCAGGGACCGTGCCATGCTGGAGGTCCTATACGGTTCCGGTCTGCGGGTATCTGAGCTGGTGAAGCTCCAGATGACTCAGGTGGATCTTACGCTCGGAGTAGTAACCTGCATAGGGAAGGGAAGCAAAGAGCGGATAGTGCCGATTGGATCGGTGGCAAACGACAGAGTGCGGGAGTACCTGAGGAGGCATCGCCCGGAACTGCTGCAGAGGAAGAAAAGCAATTTCATTTTTGTCACCCGTCGCGGCACGCACATGAGCCGTCAGGGCTTCTGGAAGATCATAAAAGGTTACGGAGTGAAGGCGGGGATTTCAAAGCCTCTCACTCCGCACATGCTCCGGCACAGTTTTGCCACTCATCTGCTTGAAAACGGGGCGGATCTCCGTTCGGTGCAGATGATGCTGGGCCATTCGGATATTTCGACCACCCAGATTTACACCCACATAACCCGGGAGCGCCTGAAGCAGATCTACCGCACATCCCATTCACGATCGTGAAATTTACGTTCTGATGGTGAACAGGAGGGCAAGCCCTGCGCCCCCGAAAATGATGTTGGGCGCCCAGGCAGCCAGGACGGGAACGAGAAGGCCATATGCCCCCATCGCCTCAAAGACGCCGGAGACGCCCCAATACGAGATAGCGATCGCGATGCTCACCCCGATGCCGAAAAACGCCCCCTTCCGCCCCGTGGAAAAGGAGAACGGAACTCCGAGGAGGGTCATGACGAGACAGCTGAGCGGAAATGCCATCTTCTTGTTCAGTTCGACCTGTAATTCCGTTGCGTTATAGCCGGATTTCTGAAGGTAGTTAATGTAGTTCTTCAGCTCGAAATAGGTGCGTTTGGACGATTCCCTGGGCTGAAAGATCTCGGCCTCGAAGTAGCTGGCTTTCTCCGGGAACTTGAAGGTTTCATTGTGGATACGGCGGAATCCCTCTCGTGAGGCGGTATAATCGCGTATCCAGCCGTCTTCGAGTATCCATTCTCCGGCGGGAGTGATGCGTGCGCGTGAGGAATGGATCCGGCGCACGACTGTGACATCATCCATGTCGATGTCGTAGATATTGAGGTCGACGAAGGAATCCTGGTTGCTGTCGAAGTACTCGTAGTTGTAGATACGGTGGGATTCGCCGAAGATCCATTTCCTCTGCAGCTGCAGCGACGTCTGTGGCGGTCTTCCTTTGATGATGTTCCTTATGCTGTCCTGCCGCACGTTGGCGCGTGGGAGCACGTAATCCTGCAGCAGGAAGAGGCCTATGCATAATCCTGACGTAATGATTGCAACCGGGACAGCGATGCGGTAAAGGCTCCAGCCGCCCGCCTTGATTGCGGTTATTTCGGAATTCTTCTCGAGAACGCCGAAGTTTATGAGGACGGCCAACAGCGCCGACATCGGGACCACGAGCATGAGAATCTGCGGCGTCAGGAATATGAAATACTCTATCACGTAGATTGCAGGGATATTGTGGCGGATTATGTCGTCGAGCAGGTCGAAAAGGGTGAACAGGACAAAGAGGGTACCGCAGGAGACGAGCGACCAGAAGAGATACGTCATAAAGCCGCGCGAAATATAGAGATCGAGGGTTTTGGGAAAGAAAAAGCGAAGGATCCGAACAAGCCTCTCGATCCGGATGCGCCCGCCGGGGCGGTTCCAGATCCCTGCAGGGCTACCAAGGTTGATATGTCTAAGGACGGCTGTGGCGCCGAATCTCGACAGCAGGCCTGCTTTGGTACCGTGCTCGATTCTGGATAGGAGGAGCAATCCGGCCATGGTGAGCAGGAGGTTAGCGCCCCACGCTCCCATCCACGGAGTGAGTTTTCCGACGCTCGCCAACCGGAGGCCGTTGAGGAAGAGCACGTAAAAGAGCATGACGACGACCAGGCTGATGGCGAAGCCTGAGGTACGGCCGGCTCTTGGGGTACTTGCGGCCAGCGTCAATCCAAGGAGGGCAAAAGGAAAAACCGCGAATGGCAGGGAAGTTCGGCGATGAAATTCAAGTGTGCGTTCAAGGCGTGTCGTCTGGGAGTCGTCTTCCTGACTGGTCAGAAGCTCTGGAGTGCTGAGTTCGATGACTTTCTTTTCACGGTTATTTCCGGCTGAGTGTAGTTCCGGGCCCAGCCCGATTGGAATATCGGTCGCATCGAACAGGCTGACGTTATCGCGGGCGGGATCGCCGGGATTCATGGCGTAGGAGGCGCCGTCTTCGAGGTGGATCTGGAGCCGTCTGCCGGATGGATCGCTGACCCAGGTACCGGACCGTGCGACAACGGTGCGTGGATTGGCCGGGTCGGTATTATCTGCGAGGAAGACTCGTGACCAGAGCTGTTTGTCGGCTGCGACATCATCGACATAGAAGACGATTTTGGGGAGATCTTCGTTGAAGACGCGCGGCTGAATCCGGGAAGTGACATGAGAGACGCTGATGCGTTCCTTGATGTTGCTGAAGCTGTAGTTGGCGTGCGGCAGGATGACGGCAGTGATGGCGCCCGTGGCGAGGCCGACAACGGAGCCGAGGATGAGGATTGGGCGCAGCAATGTGCGCAGCGGGATACCGCACGCCCTGAGGGCGGTAATCTGGCTTTCGCCGGCAAGTCCGCTCAATCCGATGAGGATTCCGATGAGGTAGGAGAGCGGGAGTGAGAACATGAGGATTCTGGGGAGGATTGACCCGGCGATTGAGCCGACAGTTGCGAGTGAAGCGTTGCGGGTAATAAGGAGTTCGGAGAGGAGGCCGAGTTCCCGGATAGAGACGACGAAGGTAAGGACGATTAGAGCAATAAGGAATGGGGGGATTACGGCCTGATAGAGGAGCTTATCGATTCTGCGCATGACGGCTGGAAGACTAGCACAGGGTCAAAGCGCGTGTAAACAAAGGCGGTGCGGGAGGCGGGTCGGATCTTCGCATAACTTCCGATAAGTTATCTTATGTCAACTACAGCCTGGAATAATCTGGGGCCACGATCCGCCACTCGGGCGAGCCGTGGCCCCCTGAGAGCCTTTCGACTACATCTTGTACTTCCCCATATCCTCGGGGTTGAGGTTCTCCAGCCATTTCTTGATGTCTTCGGGCGAACTCCGTTCCGCGCCCAAGGTTGTTCCGGTGGTACTGGACGATTTCGACAGGACCTCTTCCGTAACGAAAATGGGTGAATCAGTCCGCAGTGCAAGCGCGATTGCATCGGAAGGACGCGAGTCAACGGTAATGGTCTTCCCCCCCGCATTGAGAAAAATCAGGGCGTAGAAGGTATTCTCCTTCAGTTCCGTTACCACAATCTTGGTGACCTTGACGTCGAGATGGTTCAGAAGCCCTTTGATAAGATCGTGTGTCATGGGACGGGGCGTGTCCACCTTTTCGATCTGAAGAGCTATCGCGTTGGCCTCGAAAATCCCCACCCAGATTGGAAGCAAAGTGTCGCTTGAGGCCTCCTGCAGCACCACAATCGGAGAATTGGTGAGCGGGTCCATCATCAGACCTTTTATTTTAAACTCTATTTCCTTCATGATCCCTCCCAGCCCAGGTTGTGAAAATCCGGGAATCAGCCCTTTCTTACTACCTATTGTTTCACAGCTTCCGAGTTAATCCAGACTCCTTTCAGACTGTTCGGCCCGAAGCCGGTGATTTCCACCTGAATGAACTTTCCCATAAGGGATTCAGGTCCGTCGAAATTCACAATCCTGTTATCGCTGGCCCGCCCGGTAAGATCGAAACGATTTCTGGCCCGGTCGTCGACCAGCACCTCCAAGCGTCTGCCCAGATAAGCTGCATTCTTGTTGTACTGGATCAGCTTCTGCCGCTCCTGCAGCTTTTCCAGTCTCCTTCCCTTTTCTTCCTCCGGTACTTCGCCGGGAAGGTTCAGTGCAGCTGTATTCGGCCGCGGCGAGTACTTGAAAGAGAAGGCGCTATCGAATTGTACCGCATCGAGAAGGCTCAGGGTATCCTCAAAGTCCGCCTCTGTCTCTCCGGGAAATCCTACGATGATGTCAGTGGAGATTGCGACCTCGCGCGGCGCCTGCCTGATTCTGTCAATAATCTCAAGGTATCTCTCCCTCGTGTAACCGCGCCGCATCGCCCGCAAAATTCTGGTGGAACCGGATTGAACCGGCATATGGATCTGGTTGCAGATCTGCGGGCGGGAGATCATCACCTCGAGGAGCTCATCCGTGAAATCTGCAGGATGGGGGGATGTAAAGCGGATTCGCTTCAACCCTTCGATCCTGGAGAGCCGTTCGAGGAGTTGCGGAAAGCTCATCCGGTTACCGGTGCGCTCGCGGTAGGAGTTGACCGTCTGCCCCAGGAGAACGATTTCGACATAGCCCTTCGCAACCAGTTCCTCCGCCTCCCGTATAATGGCCTCGCTCGGCCGCACCCGTTCCCTGCCGCGAGTCGACGGCACCACGCAGAACGCACAGCGCCGGCTGCATCCTTCGCTGATCATGACGCTCGCACGCCAGCGGTTCTGCCGCATCACATAAGACGTCTCGACCGATTCCAGATCCTCTTCCATCCGCAGGTCGACGGCCACCTCTCCCGTCCTTATGGTCCGCTCGACCAGTTCGGTCATCACCTGGCTCTTCTGCGGGCCCGCCAGGATATTCACATACGGGGCTTTCTTCAGAATCGAGTCGGATTCGAGCTGGGCCATGCACCCCACGACCCCAACCACGAGATCCTGACGAATGTTCTTCTGGCGTTTGATCTCGCCCAACCGGGCATAGACCTTCTGCACCGCTTTTTCCCTGACACTGCAGGTGTTCAGTATGATGATGTCGGCTTCCGACGGGTCCGTTGCCGACACCATGCCGTGGCGCTGCAGGTTGCCGGCGATCTTTTCAGAGTCCAGATCATTCATCTGGCAGCCGAACGTCTCGATAAGATATTTCTTGGACATGCAGTTATTTGACTTCCTTGTTGTGCAACTCAGCCGAATGCTCAAGCAGTTCCTCGGCAAAACCACGCGTTGCCGCCGTGATGTTCTCCCCGCCGAGCATCCTTGACAGCTCCTGTATCCGTTCCTGATCATTCAGGCGCCTGACCACCGTTTCGGTGCGCCCGCCGACTACCTTCTTATGAACATTGAAATGATGGAGGGCAAAAGCGGCGATCTGAGGCAAATGGGTGACGCAAAGAACCTGGTTCTCCGTTGAGATGTCCTTCAGCCTCTTCCCAACCGCCTCGGCCGCCCGTCCACCAATCCCGGCATCGACTTCGTCAAAGACCAGGGTTCTGCCCTTTTCCTCGCCTCCGCAAAGCGATTTGATCGACAGCATCAGACGTGACAACTCGCCCCCCGAAGCAATTTTTGCCAGAGGTTTCATCTCTTCGCCTTTGTTCGGGGCTATCAAGAACTCTACATGGTCGATCCCATCGAGTCCATAAAAAGCGGGGATCCTCTCCCCGTCCCCCTCATCACGGTTGGGTTTGAACTCGACCTGCAGCTGCATCCGCTCCATCGCAAGAGCCGCGAACTCCTTACGGATATCCTGTACGAGACGCTCGGCGGCGCGATGGCGTTTTTGTGAAAGCTCATGCGCAAGTTCACTGTAAACGCTCAATTGCCGCTTTAACTCTTCGGCCAGACGGGTCGATGATTGGGCATACGAAAGGAGTCCGTCGAGTTCCCTGCTGCAGCGCTCCTGGTATTCAATGATGTCGTTGCTCGAGGCGCCGTATTTCCGCGTCAGTTTCTCGAGCCCAAAGAGGCGCTGCTCGACCTGTTCGAGCCTCTCGGGATTGAAATCGGTGCGCGAAGCGTAATCGCGCGCCGCGTAGGCCACGTCTTCCAGCTTATAGCGGCAGTCCTGCAGCGCCTCCCGATGCGTGCCCCACTGACTGTCGTATCCCTCGAGCTGATCAAGCAGCCGTTCTATACGGTTGATGCCCGCAAGAACCGACGACTCGCTCTCATAAAGCGTGGCATACATATCGCCGGCAAGGCTCAGGATCTTCTCCCGGTTCGAGAGAAAATCCCTTTCGGCTTCAAGTGCTTCCTTCTCACCGGGCTTCGGGTTCACACCCTGGATTTCCGCTATCTGGAACTGAAGCACATCGATCCGCCGAAGGCGTTCCTGCTCGTTCATCTCGAGAGATTGCAGTTGCGAGGCGATTCCTGCGACTCTTCTGTAGCTGTCCCGCACCTTCTTCAGCAGCGCTTCATTTCCGCCGAAATGGTCGAGCCACTCGAGATGAGTGGCAAGTTCGAGAAGGGATCTCTGTTCCTGCTGCCCGTGAATGTCGGCCAGTCTTTCTCCGACCGCCTTCAGCAGCGACACATTGGCAAGATTACTGTTGATGTAGGCGCGGTTGCGGCCCGAAGCCGAAATCTCGCGCCGGATCAGGACGGTATTGTCGTCGGACTCAAATCCGCATTCGGCGAGTTTCGCCGCGACTGAACCTCCGGGATCGATCTCGAATACTCCTTCGATTACGGCCGTACCGCAGTCAGACCGTATCATCTCCTGGGACGACCGCGCTCCCAGAAGCAATCCGAGCGCATCGACCAGGATGGACTTCCCGGATCCGGTCTCGCCGGTAAGAAGGTTCAGTCCGTTCCCGAATTCGATCTCCAGTTCCCGTATAAGAGCCAGATTCCGGATCCTTATCAGACGAAGCATCGTCGGTTCCTGCTATGGATGGATAGACCTGCTGCGCGCACGTGAGTGTACCATAAATCCGCCTGGTGCAGGGCGGTTGGAAACGGATTTCGTGATATCGATCGCACAATCCGAATTCTTTTTTCCCGCTGCTGAGTCATTTCTTGACTTGCCCGGTAACCTGTGGTTATTTCTGCTGTTAATGTTTAGCCGATTTAGGAGGATTCAATCATAGAACCGGTTCAGATTTTACTTCAGGAGACACCTTCGGCCCCGTTCGGAGGCGTGTTTTCCCATCTTGCCAATGCCAGCGGTTTTGCGCTGATAATCCTGCTCTTGCTGCTCCTGTTCTCGCTTCTCTCGTGGACCATAATACTTCGCAAATGGATGACCTTCCGTGCGGTGGCGCAGAAGAGCCACGATTTCCTCACCATCTTCCGCAAGAGTCCGAGACTGAGCGAGATCGGCTCAGCATGCGATCTTTATCACGGCACCCCTCTGGCAGGGATTTTCAGCGCCGGCTACCAGGAACTCAATACCCAGCTGCAGGCGGCGAAATCGCATAATCCGGAGCGGCCGGTGCTCTCCGACCGGAATGTAGTCGGAATCCAGCGTGCACTCCAGCGTGCGGCGACTGCTGAATTGTCGGTCCTGGAAAAGAGCATGAGTTGGCTGGCGACTACTGCTTCCGTGACCCCGTTCATCGGACTTCTGGGAACGGTCGTAGGGATTATCAACGCCTTTACCGGACTCAGCCAGGAAGGGACCGCCTCGATCCAGGCTGTGGCTCCGGGGATCGCAGAAGCATTGATAGCGACCGCAGCGGGTTTGTTTGCCGCCATTCCGGCCGTGATCGCATACAATCAATTTGTCAGCAGGATGAAAAACATTGCTGCCGAAATGGACGACTTCTCCTCGGAATTTTTGAATCTCGTGGAACGGAGTTTCAGCTGAATGGCCTTCACAACGAATCAGGGGAAAACAGCCACTTCCCTTTCCGAAATCAACGTGACCCCGCTGGTGGACGTCATGCTCGTGCTGCTGATCATATTCATGGTGACGGCGCCCATGCTCCAGACGGGCATAGATGTGGAACTCCCGGAAACAAAGAACGTAAAGGAAGTGAATCCCAAGGAAACGATCGTGATATCGATCAGTCGGGAGGGATCCATTTATTACGGTTCTGATGCCATTCATTTTTCCAGTATCCCGGAACGGCTCAAAAACGATACCAGGAACACGAAGGAATCGATCTTCCTGAGATCGGATAAGGATGTCAAATGGAACTCTATCGTCTCCGTCATAGACATGATACGGGGAGCCGGCTTCACCGAGATCAAGCTGGTGACCAAGCCGTTCAAGGATTTACCCCGACGATAGAACTTCCGAATCAGCCATGAACAGCCGCAGCAGCTTAACTTTACTCCGCATTCCATTGATCAGGGAGAGGTATGCCGGTTCTTTCCTGGCCTCGATAGGAATTCACATTCTAGCTGTCATGCTGGTGCTCTTCGGGGGTTACCTTTTCCCCAGGCAGGTGGTTCAGATAGGCAGCGGGCTCGGAGGAGGAATGGGCGGCGACATCTCTACCGTGGGCGTCATTGACGAGCTTTCCGGCGGAACCGGAATGGTGAAGCCGTCGGTCGTTCCAAAGCCGCCGGCGCTCCTGGAAGAGCCCCCTCCTGTCGATCGGTCGAAGGCTGTCCCGATTCCGCAGACAATAGAGCCCAGGAAGAAAAAGCCTGCGCCTGCTCCGAGCAAACCTGCCCCCAAACCGCCATCATCCAATGTCATCCCCACCGCTCCCGAGCCGGGTTCAGGGGGGACAGGAGGCCGTGGCGGCGGAAGCGGCGGAGGATTCGGAGGAGGAATCGGGGTCTCGATTGGCAGTGGAACCGGCGGCTTCGGCGACCACTGGTATGCCCGGGTTGTCGAAGCCCGGATAAGCAGCAACTGGACCCGTCCCCCGGAGGGTGTGCGGGTCGAAGTCATTTTCAGCTTCGACATCGCTTCCGACGGAACCATCAGGAACATCAAGAAGGAGAAATCCTCCGGCAATGCCGTACTCGATCTGAGGGCGGAAGGCGCCATCAGGAGTTCAAATCCTCTGTCCGCCCCGCCGCCTGAATTCAGGGGCAGGTTGATACGGTTCATGGCTCATTTTGTCTATCCACCAAATCAATAGTCATACAGTGAAGGAAAACAATGTCCGCCAAGATCAAGATATTCGCGCTCCTGCTCGTGGTCATCAGCGCGGCATCGACCACTCTCTTTACGCAGGAAGAACCTCCCCCGATAACCATCAGGCCGACTCCCTCGGAAGAAGTAATATTGGCCGTTGCCGACGTGCAGCCGCTCAACGCCGCCAGATCAGGCGAACTCTCCGAGGCCATCAGAGTATTCAACCAGGTGCTGTGGGACGATCTGGCGTTCTCCGGTTTCTTCACCCTGGCGGGCAAAAGCTTTTATCCGCCGGAACCTATCGTCAGACCTGAAGATGTCCGATACGAGGCATGGGCGACGCTTCCATGGTCCGTGAGCTTTCTGACCGCAGGTACTCTGGACATCAGCGGAGGGATCCTGAAGGCCGAGCTGCGGCTTTTCGACATGAAAGCCCGTACCCCAATGCCTGGACTGCGGATTTCGGGAGAGAAGGACCAGATCCGTTCGATGGCGCATCGCTGGGCCGATGAAATCGTCTACAGGCTCACCGCCGGGGCTTCCAGAGGCGTCGCAATGACAAAGATCGCCTTCACCTCAAGAAGAGGAAACGCAAAAGAAATCCACGTCATGGATTACGATGGATACAATTCGCGGGCTTTTACTCACAACAACGCCATCAACCTGTTCCCCGGCTGGGCGCCCGACAACTCGAAGCTCTCGTTTGTCAGCTACAGAACAGGAAAGCCGGAGATAAACGTCTACTCCTACATTGACGGATCAAGGGTCGCCTTCCCGATGTTTAACAGTTTCGCCAGTACTCCTGCAATATCACCCAGCGGGACCGAGATTGCATTTTCACTGAGAACCCCAAGGGGGGATTCGGATCTCTTCGTGTCGAAACTCGACGGCAGCGGGCGGCGCAATATCTCGAATCATCCGGCAGCCGATTTCGCCCCGACATGGTCTCCCTCGGGGCGCCAGATAGCATTTGCTTCGGGACGTGAAACCAGGCCCGGGCATAATCAGATCTACATCTGCGATGCCGACGGTTCCAATGTCAGGCGGATTGTCAAGGAAGGAGGAGATGCAGACTCGCCGGCCTGGTCGCCCGACGGGAGATGGATTGCTTTTCACTGGAAACCGTACAGGAGCAGCAAATACGACATCTTCATCGCCGAGGCCGCCAGCGGCCAGATCCGGCAGCTGACTTCGGGCGCAGGCAGTAACGAAGTGCCGACCTGGGCCCCCGACGGACGTCACATCGCCTTCCAGTCCAACCGTACAGGAAGCTGGCAGATTTACATCATGCTGCTTGACGGCACGGAACTGCGAATGATTACCAGACAGGGAAACAACACCAGCCCGGCGTGGAGCGGCTACTTCCGTCAGGTTTCAGAAAATTAGAAATTTAACAACGAATTGGTTTAAGGTTTCAGAAGCGTGTTATATACTCAAGCACTGCTGTAACTACACACGAAAATAGTCAGCTAAGGAGATGCCGCAATGAGAAGATCACCCTACCTGTTCTCTGCAGCGATAACCGTCATCATCGCTCTGCTCATTTCAGCTTCAGCCTGCAAGAAGAAGGTGCAGCCGACGCCGCCGCCTGCCGCGGTTGAGACTCGCCGGCCGGAAGCTCCTCCGCCGGCCGCTCCGACTATCTCGCTTACTGCAACTCCGGCTGCGATCGAAAAGGGGGAATCGTCCCGTCTTTCATGGACTTCCACAAATGCAACCGGCGTGACCATCGATAACGGGCTGGGAACCGTTGAGCCTTCAGGGAGCCGCGAGGTCAGCCCCTCTGTTTCGACAACATACATGGCACGCGCAAGCGGCCCGGGTGGGGATGCCGTGGCTGAAGCCAGGGTGACCGTCACGGCGCCGCCTTCGGTGACGCCTCCGCCGCTTCCGGCGATCAGTGACTCTGAATTCTTTACGTCCAACATCAAAGACATCTTCTTTGACTATGATCAGTACACGATTCGTGAGGACGCGCGCGTGACCCTGATGGAAAACGCCCGGGCTCTGAAGGAACGCCCCGGAATCCGGATCCTGATCGAGGGACATTGCGACGATCGCGGTTCAGAGAAATACAATCTGGCTCTCGGCGACCAGCGCGCCAACGCAGCCAGGGATTTCCTGATCGGCCAGGGGATAGAGGCCAGCAGAATAGACACAGTCTCATACGGGGAGGAACGGCCCTTCTGCGAGGTCCAGGACGAGGAGTGCTGGCAGCTGAACCGGCGCGCCCATATGACCATGCGCTAACAGAAGTCTGGGGTACCGCTCTCCGGTTGAACCCCTTACAGGCATGTGAAATAATACGCCGAATACCCCGATAGGAGAGAACCATGAAGCAAATGATCGTGTTTTGTCTGCTTACGGCCATCGCGTCAGTACTGCCGGCGCAGGCAGGCACAAAAGAAGAACTGATCAGGCTGCAGAGCGACGTTCATGCCCTGCAGACACAGATTCGTGAGCTCGAGAAGAACTTCAGCGAAAAGACCGACGGGCTGAGGAGCCTGGTAGCTCAGCTGAATGATCAGATCGCCGGCTCCAATCTGGTTCTCGAAAAAGTCGTCAGCAGCCTGGAGAACCAGGTGGCAGATGCGCGATCCAACGAAAGCGCGCTTCTCGATGAAATCCGGGCTCTGTCGGCAAAGATCGACGACACCGGCACAAGAATCTCAGCTTTGGCGCAACAGCTTTCGGAGCTGAAAATGCAGGCCCGGCCCATCACCCAGGGCGGTCTTTCCGGGTCGGGTCTTTCGCCTGAGACAATCTACAATCAGGCCAACACTGACTTGATACAGGAAAATTTCGACTTGGCCATTCAGGGATTCACAAGCTATCTCAACGACTTTCCCGATGCGCCGAACGCGGCCGCCGCCCAGTACAATATCGGGGTAGCATACTACAGCCAGAACAGACTGCAGGAGGCGATTTCGGCATTCACCCGGACGATCACCAACTATCCTGACTCTGACAGGGTGGCCAGCGCTCTTTACAAGCGCGCCGTAGCGGAATTGGCCATGCAGGAGAGCGACAACGCCATTGCGGACTTCAAAGACATAATTACGCGTTATCCGACGGTCCCGGAAGCCGACCTGGCAAGGGCTGAACTGAAGAAACTGGGAGTGACCGCTCCAAAATCGAAAACCACGCGACGCAAGGTACGCTAGTCCGGGCATCTGAAAAAGGAAAAAACAAATGAGTTCTCTCAACAAGGTCTTGCTGATTGGAAGATTGGGGAAGGATCCTGAGCTTCGTTACACGCCTGACGGTACGCCGGTGGCCAGCTTCAGTCTCGCCACAAGCGAGAACTGGACCGATAAGAACGGGACCAGGCAGGAAGTAACCGAGTGGCATAACATCGTGGCCTGGAGCCGGCTGGCGGATCTCAGCAAGCGTTATCTGGCAAAAGGAAGGCAGGTGTACATCGAAGGGCGGATCAGAAGCCGGGACTGGACCGACAGGGACGGCAACAAGCGCCGGACGACTGAGATCATTGCCAGCCAGATGGTTCTGCTTGGAAGCCGTCCGCAAGACACGGAAAACAACGTCCACCCGATGGAACCGGTCAGCCGGGGCACTGCCGAACCTGAGTCTTCCTTTGGTGCTGCCGGGATAACCGACAGCGACATCCCTTTCTAGCCGGCGCGCTATAATTATCATCAGTGGATGGAAGAAGTGAGTATTGAAGAAAAGACCAAACGCCTGACCGAGCTCAGCAGCGCGTCCGGTTGAGCAAGCAAGATGAGTCCGGCGGTGCTGGACCAGGTGCTGTCAAGCCTCCCCAGACAGAATGATCCGCGTCTCCTTGTGGGCTATGCCAACAAGGATGACGCCGGAGTGTATCTGGTTGAAGAGAAACTGGCTTTGGTCCAGACAACGGACTTCTTCACTCCGATCATAGATGATCCGTATCAATTCGGCCAGATTGCCGCAGCCAATTCCCTTTCGGATGTATACGCTATGGGCGGACGGCCGATGACCGCTCTCGCGATCGTATGCTATCCGGAATCCGGTGATCTTACCGCCCTGCGCGACATTCTCGCCGGCGGTATCGACAAGATGACCGAGGCGCGGTGCACGATCGTCGGCGGGCACATGGTGCGCGACTCCGAAGTGAAGTTCGGGTACGCTGTAACCGGTACCATAGATCCGAAACACGTCTGGACGAATGCCGGAGCCCAGCCCGGCGACCTTCTGATACTGACCAAGCCTCTCGGCACCGGTGTTATCGCCACCGCGATACGTGCGGGCAAGGCGGAACCGCGCTGGATCGATGCCGCGGTTCAGAGCATGACGACTTTGAACAGGGATGCGGCCGCTTCACTCGAAGCGGTGAAACACGCCGTTCACTCCGTAACCGATATCACCGGGTTCGGCTTTCTCGGGCACGCGCTCGAAATGGCAAACGGCAGCTGTGCCGGCATCAGGATAGACAGCACCGCGATACGGCTTATAGACGGGGCGATTGAATGCACCCGCGGCGGTTTCATAGCGGGAGGCCTGAAGAAAAACCGCGAATTCGTCGGCGGCTGTGTATCCTTTGCGCCCGGAGTCTCTCAGGAGATGCAGCACCTGCTCTTCGACCCGCAGACCTCGGGAGGGCTCCTCATCGCTCTCGACCGCGAAGCAGCCGGCGAAGCCAGAGCACTTCTGGAAAGGTCCGGCTGTCATGCAATGCAGGTGGGAGAAGTCGTGGACCGCACGTCTCCGGTCATACACGTCGTCTGATGGCGCATCAGAAATGATATCTGGCCTTCTTCACTTCCCTGCGGAAGTCGAGTCCCTGAATTTCCACTTCCCTGCACATCTCGTACAGCCTGGAGCGCAGCCTGACCCCAATGCGGTCTGACAGGGTTTCCTCCCCGGGTTTGGACGCCGTATCGAGGTAATTCGAAGTAAAGATCGTCAGTTTCTTTTCGTTGTAGCGGCAGTTGATGATGTGAGCAATCGTATCGCGGACCCACTCCGTGGGTTTATTCGCGCCAAGTTCGTCCAGTACGAGTATCTTCGCTTCGAGCACCGGACGCAGGACATCAAGCTCTGAGGTCTGGGCTACCGAATTCCAGCTCGACTGGATCTCCCGCAGAAGATCCCGGAAATCGTAAAAGATCCCGCCATCTCCTTTCTCTTCGATAACCTGTTTGAGAAGCGCCACAGCAAGATGCGTCTTCCCAACCCCGCAGTTACCCAGGAAGAGAAGCCCAACGTCGATATTCGGATACTTCTCCACGAAGCGCTGTACGTACAGTTTCGCCCTCTTTTGGGATTCGTTGTTGGGAAGGTATGATGCCTGGTCGCAATGTTCGTACCTTTTCGGAATGCGCGCCTCGGCAAGGAGACGCTGAATTCGCAGCCTCTCCATGCAGTGGCAGCGGCGCACACCCATGCCGTCGGCAGGTTCCCATCCCGACCCGCCACAGTTCGGACACAGTTCCGGAGGTGAAAATTGCGCTTTCATGGAAGAAGGAGATTAGCACATTTTCAGTGAAAGGTGCGAGCTATCAGCAGCGTCTGACGTCAAAAAGCGGGAACGCGGCGCCGGGAACCGGCACGCGGCGCTTCAACCAACGGTACCGTTTTTTCGATTTTGGACCCGCCCCGATAGAGGGTGGCTTTGACGCTTTCCCCTGGACGCTTCGATTCCAGCAGAAGACGCAGTTCATCGAGGGATGCCACGCTCTTGCCGTCGATTTCAGTGATGATGTCCCCGCCCAGATAGACTCGATGGTTAAACCGGATCATCATTCTGGTAGCACCCTGGATGCCCGCCCTGTCGGCGGAACTCCCTCGATAGACGCGGTAGACAAGTATCCCGCTGTCAACCGGGAGATCGAGCGCGGCAGCAAGATCTTCATCGAGCGTGTACCCTTCAACTCCGAACCATGGGCGGTTGACGCGACCCTCTTTGATCAGTTCCGTGGCGACGCGACGCACGGTGTTTGCCGGGATGGCAAAACCTATCCCGATGTTCCCTCCGCCGATCGTGAATATAGAACTGTTGATCCCGATCATTTCACCGGCCGTATTCAGCAGAGGCCCGCCGGAATTGCCGGGATTGATCGCAGCGTCGGTCTGGATGACATTGTCCACCAGATCTCCGGCTTCCGTTTTGATGCGTCTCCCGAGAGAACTTATAATCCCGACCGTGAGGGTGTTCTGAAGACCGAGCGGATTGCCGATTGCCAGCACTTTCTGTCCGACCTTAAGGTTGTCTGAATCGGCAAGGGTGATCGGGCGGAGCCGCGACGGAGGCGCATTCACCAGGCGGATTACCGCGAGATCATTCTGAGGGTCGATTCCCACAATTTCCGCACTGTACTTGGTGCGGTCAGGGAGTGATACCTCGAGACTCTCGGCAGACTGCACCACATGGTAATTCGTGAGTATGTGTCCGTCCTTGTCGAGTACGCAGCCGCTGCCCGTCCCTCCTTCGGTTGCAACCGGCTGAAACCAGAAATCGTAGCCGACCACAGTCGGGGTGATATTCACCACGCCCGGACTGACCTGTTCGTACACCCTGGTGTTGATTTCCTCGTCGCTGCTCAACACCGGCTGCCCGGCGGAAGCTGCCAGCGCAGGCGGAAGAGAAGTCTCCTTCTGACTGAATCCCGGCACGAGTTCCCAGCGCAGCGCCAGCATGGTCACGCTGCTTGAAAGGAGGGCGGCCAGAACGACGAGTCTTACGCGGTGTTTCATACAGTCAAAATCCTTCCCGGAGCCGTCATCGGCTCCGGGAAGGATTCCTTTCGTTCACCAGGTTTCGAGCTTCACTTGAAGGTAATTACGATACCGGTCGTGGAAATGTTCATTTCCATCGCAAGCGTACTCTTGGGGAGCGACGGAACCGGGACGTCCTGCACCACCTTCAGGAACGGGCTCATATCGATCTTGTAATCGCCTGGAGGAACCGGGCTCTTGAACTTGCAGCGCCCCTGATTCCCGCTGGTGAGAACGTAGTCGGACTCGTATCTGCCGGCCGGACCCTCCAGCCTGAGAACGAAACCGTCAAGACGATCCATCTTCCAGGTGCCGCCGATCTTATTGATCGTCACGTTGATCGTCTTCGGAGCCTTCTTGAGCTCCTCCATTTTCAGGTCTTCCTCGCGCTGCTTCTGCGCGTCCTTGATCACCTGCTCGAACCATTTCTCCCTGAGCTTGTCCAGTTCACCGGAACTCTTCATCCGGCCGATCGTCTGATTGATCTTGTTCAGAAGATCCGTTTCGCCTTTTCTGACAACGGCGCCGTACTGATACCTGTTGACCCAGACATCCGGAACAGGCCTCGTGCTTATGAAGCTCTTGAACCCGCTGTACTTGAGGATGGTTTCATCTCCGACCACCGCATCCAGTTCGCCGCGGTTCAGAGCGCCGAGCGCGTCGTCAAGGCTAGCTTTCTTCGTAATGGTTACCCCGCTCGCAGTCGTCTGGCCGGCCATAAATGCATCTGCCGTGCGGCCCGTACCCACTCCGACTCTCTTGCCGGAAAGGCTGGCAAGGTCCTTTATTCCGAAGTCTTCAGCCCGCGTGTAGATGATGTCTCCGGTTTCGTAGTAAGGATCGGAAAAAGCGAATTCATCTCCCTTGCCGGGATCGATCGCGATCGCTGATATGATAATCTCAGCCTCGCCGTTTCTCAATGTTTCAAAAAGCCTCTCGTAGCCAGTGATCTTGACCCACTTCACTTCGATTCCCAGATCTTTGGCTATCTCATTCCCGATATCGACGTCAAAGCCCTGCACCCCGGTACCGGAACCGAATTCAAAAGGCGCGTTGACCGCATCTGTAGCGATCCGCACGAATTTGTTTTTCTCCATGCTTTCGGCGGCGCTGGGGATTCTTCTTTCTCCCCCGCCGCAACCGGCAGCAACCAGCGCGATGCCGATTATCAGCGTCATACACTTAGCAATTCGCAAGTCCTTTACCTCCTTCAGGAGAACTGACAGTTTCGTCATACTCAAAGTCCCTGCCACCGGGACTCACTCCGTATCAACCCTGCCGAAGATGCGAGTACGGGTATGTTTAATATGGCTTGCTTATTGTAGTCAAACAAGAACTTCTACCAAAGCGTTTTCGCATTCCCGAAAGCGAAATCTTCATCAAAGATTCCTGTGTCTGGACGTAAACAGCATCGAAACCCCCGCCAGAAGGCTCAGAACAGCACCCAGAAGACAAACGGCACCGTATCCGTGCATCTCAAAAAGAAGGCCGGAAACCATGGCGGCAAGCCCGATTCCGAGCTGCGAGAGCGAATTCTTCAGAGCCACGAAACTCCCGCGCTCGCCGGACGGAACGATTTCGCTCAGCATTGCCTCCAGAGGGCCCTGCCTGAATGCGGCCGCGAGGCTGATCAGTCCGAAAACAACGAAAAGCGCCGATCCCCAGGACATCAAAGGAAGGGTTAGCAACAACAGCATGAGAGCAACACTGCTTGCTATGAACTGAAACCGCTTCCCTATCCTGTCGGCGACCGAGCCGGCAAGCGGCGATGCCAGCAGCGCAGCCCCTCCCGAGATCAGAAACACGAGTCCGATACTGCTCCCGGAAATGCCGAAGGAATCGTGCAGCCAAACGCCGAGGAACGCGAGAAAGCCCGTGGTTGCGGCGGAGGCGAAGAACGAGCCTGCGAGCGCACTCAGCGAAGTCCGCTCCTTCACAAAAGATCCATAACGCCTCAGGTATTCGGAAAATGTTGTCTCCCCACCGGCCGCTCTTTTTGACGGCAGGAGGGGCAGCATCAAACCGGCGCCGACTGTCAGCAGCAGAGATGCACCCCCCATAGCCCCGAATACGCTGTTCCATCCGAAACGTTCCCCTAACCATGAACCGAGCGGCACGCCGAAGATCAGCGCGGCGAAGTACGACGAGAAGATTGAACCCATGGCCCAGCCGCGCTTTGCGTAGGGAAAGTAGTCGGCGGCGTACGCAATCGCGTTAAGGCTGAGCATGCCCGCGCCAATGCCGGTAACCATCCTGCCCGTCATAAGCGCAGGGTAACTACCGGCCAGAAACGAGACCGATGATCCCGCCAGAAAGAGCACGAGACCGTTCAACAGGCCCTGCTTGCGTCCGAATGCATCGGACAGCGGGCCCCAAAGCAGGACAAACAGCCCGGCACAAACCGAGTAGCCGGTAAAAAGCAGCCCGGCTTCTGATGGTGATTTCCCGAAGTCGGCTCTGATGGCAGGCAGAAGCGGACTCACCACCTGGTTGTCTGCCACACCGACAAACAGTATCAGGAAGAGAGAGACGATAACCCTCGATTGTTCTCCGTCGCGCGACATGCCACGCTTATTCAAAGTGCTTGATCTGCAGGCGTTCAGCAGCGATGTCCGTCAGATCGACCACCGAAGCGGCTGCAACGCCCATCGCGATCACAATCGCTTCGCTGATCTCTTCCGGAGTGGCACCGAACTTCTTGGCCTTCCTGATGTGCCCGTTGAGGCATCCCTGGCACTTGAATCCCAGGGATGCGGCAATGGCGATGAGTTCTTTCGTCTTGCGGTCGATCTTGGATTTCTTGTACGTCTCCTGGTAGAACTCGAAGTAAATTTTCTTCATGCGGTCTTCGACCATCGTGTAGGACGGCCATCCGGACCGCGTCTCAGGAGTGATCGTGTTTGCATTTGGGGCATCTTTCTGGTCTTTCATGATTCTGCCCGACTCCTTTCCTCGAGTTCAGATTTTCCCTGCCGGCAGATTGGTGGTGCGACTCAATGTCACAGAGGCCGTTCCATTATCCAGGCGTCCTCCACCGGATCGGTGTAATAGTTCAGCCTGGTGCCGGCGATTCGGAAATTGTGGCTGTAATAAAACTGGATGGCGGTCTGATTCGATTTCCTCACCTCCAGGAAGCACCTGCTGCAACCGCGCTGTATCCCTTCAGCAAAGGCATTCTGCATCAGTGCGGTCCCGATGCCCTGGCGCTGGTATCCCGGAAAAACCCCGAGTTTGAGAATCTCCAGATTTTCGCAGATTGCACGCGCCAGGAAGAAGCCGATGAGCGTTTCCTTCCCCGAATCGGTCGTCAGGACCGCCTTGCATCCGAAGTAATCAGGATATTCCTCCAGGAAGCGACGGTAGTTTTCCTTGCCCCAGAATGCGAGTTTCACCTGATCTTCCAGAGGCTGTAATGCCGGGACATCTTTCACCGTCAACCGCGCAAAATAGCAATTCGATATCATCCACGCTTCCTGTCTCTGTTCTTCACCGCATCAGGGGGCCGTATGTACGTCGGCTCGGTCATAATGGAACCGGCCGGACGCCATACCCTCCTCCTGGAGACAGCCATTCGCCCGATCGCCGCGGCGAGAAATGGATCGACCGCAATGGTGCGCGGCCAGCCTGATGCCTTCCCTGGAAGGCATTTACCGGTATCCCCGACAATATATAAATGCCTGTCGCAGATGTGACGTTCAAGGTCCGAAAGGTTAAATAGTGAATATGCCCCGACGCGCCGCACTTTACCGCCCCGGCTCTCGTATTCGCCATAGTAGGCCTGTGAGCGGTGCGCATCCAGAATCGCGCCGATCCGCCCATCGAGACAGCGCGCCTGAAAAGCGAGCGCATCCAGTCCCGAAAGGCCCGCATATGGTATTGACAACGATTCGGAGAATCCAAGCGCAGTTGCAATTCCGATCCTGATGCCGGTGAAAGAACCCGGCCCCGTCCCGACCGCGACAAGACACAGATCCTCGAGCTTCCAGTTCAACCGCTTCAAAAGGAAGTCGACGGAATTCAGCAGGAGAGTCGAGTGTGTGGCGGACGTGTGCACGCGCAGTTCGGCGCGCACCTCCTCCCCTTCCAGCAGCGCGATACTGCCGTGGGCGGAGGATGTGTCGAAGGATAGAACCTTTGTGGTTACTCTCAAGGGCATCATGATTGACAATAGAAGGAAGTGGATTATATACTGCAGCCTCTTTACACTCAAGGATTTGTGCGAATACTCCCGCATTGCGGCGTGCCGTACCGCCCGCAACTGGTAGAAAGAGCCCCGATGGAAGATCTCACACCCATGATGAGGCAATACCATGAGGTCAAGAGACGTTTCCCAGGCAAACTCGTCTTCTTCCGCCTTGGGGACTTCTACGAGATGTTCTATGAAGACGCCGTCGTCGCGTCGAGGGAACTGGAGATCACCCTGACGTCGAGGAACAAGGACAAAGGGGGAGTTCCGGTCCCGATGTGCGGCGTCCCCTATCATTCCGTAGACGGCTACATCGCCCGGCTCATGAAGAAGGGATACAAGATAGCAATCTGCGAACAGGTTGAGGATCCCAAGACTGCCAGGAAACTGGTGCACCGCGAGGTTACCAGAGTCCTGACGCCCGGAACGGTTGTCGACGAGATGCTCCTTGAGCCGAAGGACCATAATTTCCTCGGGAGTCTTTACGTCACCCCAGAGGGGATCGGACTGGCATTCATGGATCTGTCGACGGCGGATTTCCTCGCGACTGAATTCCTGGGCGACGATGCATGGCCGAAGGCGCTCGATGAATTGACCCGCTTCACTCCGAAAGAAATCGTTTTTCCGGAGCATTCGAGCGACGAACTGCGCGAAAGACTGCTTAATGAATGGTCCGACGCGTGGGTCAGCAGCGCGCTGGACGACTGGGCCTTCAGCTCCGATTACGCCCAGCGCCTCCTTCTCGAGCATTTCGGCGTCGCCAGCCTCGACGGTTTCGGCGCCGCAGGCAAATCGTTTTCGCTCTCCGCCGCCGGCGCATTGATTCACTATCTGCGGGACTCGCAACTGGCTGCACTCGGGAAAGTGGCCACTCTCAGGTTTTTTGAATCCTCCGATTTCCTGAAGCTTGATGCCTCAACCGTCACGAACCTCGAGCTGGTCCAGACGCTCGACGGCTCGAGGAAGGGCTCGCTTCTGTCGTTTCTCGACATGACGCGAACGGGCATGGGGGCGAGACTGCTGAAATCGTGGCTGCTCCTCCCCCTTCTTGACGTCGCCCGACTCGAGCGCCGCCAGGATGCGATTGAGGCGCTCACATCGGGTGTCCAGGCACATGGGCGCCTTTCAAGAAACCTGAACGAAGTTCACGATATGGAAAGGCTCATCAGCCGCGTAATGCTGGGCGTCGCCGGACCGCGAGAGCTTCTTGCGTTGCGCGACTCGCTGAGGGTCGTCCCCTTGATCCGCGCCGTTCTTCCGGAATTCTCCGCCGCGCGTATTGCCGAGATATGCGAAGAACTCGACGACATGTCCGATATCGTGACGCTGATAGACAACTCCATAGCCGACGATCCGCCCGTATCGGCGAACGATCCCGGGATCATAAGATCAGGTTACTCCGCTGAACTGGACGAACTCCGTTCGATCAGGCAGATGGGCAAAGGGTATATCGCTTCCCTTGAAGCGGCCGAGCGCCAGAAGACGGGGATTTCGTCTCTAAAGGTCAAGTTCAACCAGGTCTTCGGATACTTCATCGAGGTCACCAAGTCTAATTTGTCGCTCGTACCGTCGAACTATATACGCAAGCAGACGCTCGTCAACTGTGAACGCTTCGTGACGGAAGAACTGCAGCAGTTTGAAGAAAAGGTTCTGGGAGCGGAAGAAAAAATCGCGGTTCTGGAAAAGGAGATCTTCGCCGCTGTAAGAAAAGCGGTCGCGGCGCATGGCGCGAGAGTGCAGAAGACTGCCCGGCTTCTGGGAGAGCTGGACGTGTACGCCGCACTGGCAGAAGTGGCGTCCAAGAATGATTACGTCCGCCCAGTGCTTACCGGCGGCGATGAGATCTACATCAGACAGGGAAGGCACCCGGTCGTCGAACAGCAGTGCCGTCCGTTCATTCCAAACGATCTCTATCTCAACTCAACCTCCGACCAGCTGATTATCCTGACGGGACCCAACATGGGCGGCAAGTCCACATATCTCCGGCAGACCGCCCTTATTCTCATTCTTGCCCAGATAGGCTCATTCGTTCCTGCACAGGAGGCGCGGCTCTGCTGCGTGGACCGCATCTACACGCGTGTGGGCGCCTCCGATAATCTCGCCCGGGGACGGTCGACGTTCATGGTCGAGATGATCGAAACTGCCAACATCCTGAACACCGCGACAAACAGGAGTCTCATCCTCCTTGACGAAGTAGGACGCGGCACCGCCACTTTCGACGGGCTTTCGCTGGCGTGGGCCATCGCTGAATACCTTGTCCGGAATCCGGTGCACCGCGCCAAGACCCTGTTTGCGACTCACTATCACGAGCTGACCAGAATGTCGGAAGTGCATGCGGGCGTGAAAAACTACTGCATGGCGATTCAGGAGGCGGGCAAGGAGATCGTGTTCCTGAAACGGGTGCAGCCTGGGGTGGCGGACAAGAGCTACGGGATCGAAGTTGCCAGACTTGCCGGAATGCCACGGGAAGTACTGCAGCGGGCCAACTCCATACTGGAACGGTTGGAACGGAAGGAAATCGACCTCGCCGGCCGGGCCCGCAGAAGGCCGGCCGAAGAGGTACTCGACGAAATACAGAAATCGCTTTTCTAGGGTCCGCTACTATGGGTTTCCGTTCGCCTCTTGCTCACGCGATCATACTTGTCCTGATCTCTTTGCCATACGCGATCAATCTCGGAAAATCATCGATCTGGGATGCCAACGAGGCCTTTTACGCCGAAACGCCGCGGGAAATGCTGGTTTCCGGAGACTATCTCGCGCCTCATTTCAATTTCCAGCCGCGCGCCCAGAAACCTCCTCTGACCTACTGGGCGGTACTGCTTTCCTACAAACTATTCGGTGTCAGTGAGTTCGCCGTGAGGCTTCCAAGTGCACTGGCCGCCATCGGGGTGATTCTGTTCTCGTACGCTCTCGCCCGGCTGCTCTTCAGCCCGCGGGCTGCACTTATCGCGGGCATCGTAACCGCCACTACCGCCCGTGTCTTCATCCTGGCCAGGCGCCTTCCCATCGACATCCTGCTGCTTTTCTTCCTGACCGGGGCTCTCTATTTTCTCGTCAGAGCACTACTGAGAAACGACAAACGGAGCTGGGCCTTCGCCTGCGTCTTTCTGAGCCTGGGATTTCTCACCAAGGGCCCCGTGGCACTTTGCATCCCGGCGGCCGCATATGTCCTCTGGGCGCTGTGGTCGCGGAGATTCAGAATCGGCGGATCTCATCTGCTGATGGGAGCGGTCATATTCTCAGCCATAGTGCTCCCGTGGTACATACTGATCTACCGCGCCCACGGCTGGACATATATCGCGCCGTTTTTCCTCAAGGATAACCTCGGCCGCTTTGCCGCAGAAACCTTCGGGCCTGCGCGCGGACCTCTCTATTACGTTTCCGTCTATGCCGTCGATTTTTTCCCGTGGTCGCTTTTAGTGCTTGCCGCTTTGCTGTTTCTCTGGAGGCGCAGAAAGACGGAAGAGCCCCTGAGGAGCCTTTCGTTCGGACTGCCGCTCGTCTGGTGCGCCGTGACGTTTCTGTTGTTTTCACTCTCGAAGAACAAGCAGGAGTACTACATCGCACCGCTCTATCCCGCGGCGGCAGTCATTCTCGCCGGTGTGCTCGACCGTTTTCTGCTGCCGCAGGATCAACACTCCCGCAACCGCTGGTTCACCGGAATATATGTTTCGTTCGCCGCTCTCTTACTGGGGATGGCTATCCTCATTCCGTTCGCACTCAAGACTTTGATGCCCCACCTCGCTCCCGTGCTACACTATGGCCCGTCGATTTTTCTGGCAGCAGGATTTGCGCTTCTTTGGTGGACCGTTGTCCGGAGGAAGCACGTGGAGAGTTTCGCGGTTTTTGCCGGTACGCTGTGGTTCATCTTTCTGGTTTGTTCAACCTTCTACCTGCCGGCGCTTGAACCTTTCCGACCTGTAAAAGAGTTCTGCAGGATAATAGACGGCCAGTCGGACGGAAACGCCCAGGCAGGTTTTTTCCGGACCGCGGTGCCAAGCATGGTGTTTTACCTGCGCCGGCCGATTTTCGAAGAGGCCGGTTACGAGCAGATGCTGCAGAGATTGGAGTCGCAGCAGCCCGTTTTCTGTATCCTGAACAGGAATGATTACGCTTTTTTCGCCGAACGGCAGAATCTGAAAACGTATGTCCTGGCCCGTCGCGCGCGCTTTTCAGTTCGGCTGAGCACGCTGCTCAACGCGGGCTATTCACCTGGAGAGGAGTTGATCCTGATTTCAAACCGTCCCTTCTCTGAGAAGAACCGCAGCGGGGACAGGCCGATATTATGAAAGCGAAACTATTCACGCTGGTTAAACTGGCCATAACTACATTCCTATTTATTTATCTGTTCCGCCAGATAGATTTTCAGCAGTTCGGCACAACGCTGCGCAATGCGCGTATCGATCTCATCGCCGCAGGATTTGTCGTCCTCTGGGTAGGACATCTTATCTGTATCTATCGCTGGCGCATGCTCATCCGCCCGCTGATGCCGGCCCTTTCCGTCGGCAGCCTCTTCGGAATCTACTGCATCGGGCTCTTCTTCAACCTGACGTTCCCTACGGTCGTCGGCGGCGACGTGGTCAAGATCTACTACGCCGGAAAGCCGTCGAAGAATTACGCACAGAGTTTTGCCGCGACATTCCTCGACCGCGATGCCGGGATGCTGGCCATGATGGTCATTGCCTGCGCCGCCCTGCTGCTGTACCCGGTTTCAGTACCGGGAATACCGGTGCACCTGATAGTCTGGAGCGCTTTCGCCGCATTCGTCGCCGGCAACATCGGGATTTTCTCCCCCTATTTCCATGGCCTGCTCGTAGGAGCACTGCGCCGGTTCCGTCTTGACAGGATCGCTTCAAAGGTCGACCTGATATCGGGCGCGTTCCAGATCATGGGGAAGCACAAATCCGTGCTCATCGGTTCGCTTGCGATCTCTTTTGTAAACCAGATACTGGTGATTTCGGTTACCTGGATCATTGCCCTGGGGCTGCGGCTCGATGTTTCTCCCACATACTTTCTCGTGTTCGTCCCGGTCATAACCCTGATATCAATGATCCCGATAAGCCTCAACGGGATGGGATTGAGAGAGTACGCATTCATGAGCCTCTTCGGCGGCATAGGACTTGCCAAGGAATCATGCGTCGCGCTTGGCTTGCTTTCTTCACTCGTGATTATCCTGTCTTCGCTCCCGGGAGGAATAGTCTACGTTCTCTTCAGGAACCGAACCGACATGCAGCAGCTGGCTGAGATGGAAACCGAAATTTCAATGAAAGACAAGGTGCCGGTGCATAACGAATTGAGCAATATCGCTTCCTTCGGGAGAGGACGTGCGAAGTGATCCGGTTCCTGATGGAACTTGTCGCGGAACTCATGATACGAACATACTTTGAATCTCAGGAGAAGAGCCCGTATATTGTACGGAAATTGTGGAATTTCGCGCGCAGCGGCGGCGCCGGGCCGAATAGGACCGAATTCTCCCAGAAACGAGGAGTTTGATTTGTTCTCAGAACAGTTTGGATTTCGCGACCATACACTCGTAAATTTCGTAGGCGGCGGTGGTAAGACCAGCCTGATCCATAAGCTCATGGAAGAGTATTCCCTCAGGGGGCCGGTCCTGTGCACAACCACCACGAGGATTCACCCGCCCGATCCGGCTGAAGGACTGGTGGTTATCTCGAGCGACAATACCGCCCTTCTCAAAACGCTTATCGAACGGGTCAGTCGTGACTGCCCCAACCGCGCCTACAAACTCGTAGCCACGAGACATTTCCTAAGTCCCAATCTGCTGCGCGGCGTTCCGCCCGACTTCGACAGCGATCTTCAGCGCGACCTGTTTCTCATGTTGTTGAATGAAGCCGATGGCGCTGCAAGTTTCTCCCTCAAGATACCTAGGGAGGGGGAACCCGTCCTGATGGAAAAAGCCGAATACCTCGTCCCGGTCATCGGGCTCGATTGCCTCTATCAGCCGCTGGGACCGGAGGTCGTGTTCCGTTTTCAGATTCTTGCCGAGCAATTTTCGCTCAAGGCGGGCGAGCGCATAACGCCGGAAGTGGCCGCGCGCGTCCTGATGCACAAGGATGGTGTCTGCAAAAACTGGACACCCCACGTCACCATTATTCCGTTCATCAATAAGGTGGACGGCCCGGCACAGGACAAAGCCGCCAGAGATCTCGCCCGTTGCATCATGCGCAACGGTAACTTCCCCGTCGAGCGTGTCGTGTTCGGAAGCGTATTGCAGGGTCGCGCAGAATCAGTCTGCCCGGAATAGGCCGATGACCGTCCACCGGCTGACCAGCAGAGACAATCCCCTCCTGAAGAAGATTCGGCGGGTCAGTTCGGGCTCACGGGGTGAGCCTGAACTGGTGGCCGCAGAGGGAATCAGGGTTCTTGAAGAGGTCGCAAAAGAAGACTGCGAGATAGAAGCCGTGGTCGTGTCGGAGAGCTTCGGATCCTCGCCGCGGGAAGAAAGACTTTTCCGCTACTGGCAGTCAAAAGGCGCCAGGACATACAAGACAGCAGAGAGTCTCTTCAAGTCCGTTTCAAGCGTCATGAGCCCCCAGGGAGCCGTCGCACTCGTGCGCATCGCACCACGGAATCTGGATCAGGTCCGCACCGGACCGGATCCGCTTGTCCTGTGCGGCTGCGGGATTCAGGATCCCGGCAATTTCGGAACCCTGATTCGTTCGGCAGTCGCGGCAGGTTGCACCATGGTGTGCACTTTGAAAGGAACGGTATCGGCGCGCAACCCCAAAGTCATCCGGTCGAGCGCCGGCGCGTTTTTCCGCATTCCCGTGGTCGAGCAGACGCGCCTGCAGGACTTCGAACAGTACTGCACGGCGAATTCGATAAGGATCTATCGAACAGACGTCCGGGAAGGTCTACTCTATACAGAGGTGGATTTGAAATCCGGCTGCGCCGTGTTGCTTGGGAATGAAGGAGAGGGCCTGGACGAACGGCACTTCGTCCGGTTCCCCGCCATCCGGATACCGATGGCGAAGGAAGTTGAATCGCTCAACGTTGCTGTGGCGGGCTCGGTCATTCTTTTCGAGGCCCTCCGGCAGCGGCTCGAGAACAGCTGGAAAATATCATGACAAAGTCGCTTTTCCCCGAATCCGATGAGAGTGTTGTTGCACCGGACGCGCCCCTTGCCGAACGGCTGCGCCCCCGCACACTCGATGAAATCGTAGGGCAGGAACACCTGATCGGGAAAGGGAGTGTTCTGCGGGTTATGGTCGAGCAGGATCAGCTCACCTCGATAATCCTCTGGGGCCCGCCGGGTACCGGGAAGACCACACTTGCCCGTATCATGGCAAAGCAGACCCGGTCGCCCTTTGTCTCCTACAGCGCCGTGCTATCCGGCATCAAGGAAATCAAGGTTGTCATGGCCGAAGCGGAGAGCCACTTCCGCCGGAAACAGGGGAAAACCGTCGTATTTGTCGACGAAATCCATCGCTTCAACAAGGCACAGCAGGATGCATTCCTTCCTTACGTCGAGTCGGGAGTTATTGTCCTGATAGGCGCGACGACCGAGAATCCGTCCTTTGAAGTCATCAGCCCGCTTCTTTCACGCTGCAAGGTCTACGTTCTCAACCCGCTGCAGCCCGTCCATATTGAGGAGATCCTCCAAAGAGCGCTGACCGATGAGAGGGGACTGGCTTCAACTGCTGTTTCGGTGCCGGATGAAGTTGTGAAGCAGCTTGCTCTGTTCGCAAACGGAGATGCACGCATCGCCCTGAATCTCTTTGAGCTCGCGGTTACCCTGAAGGCAGGACAAGCCCGGGGTGAACGGCCCGTCCTGACTGTGGCTGATCTCGAATCGGCCCTGCAGCGAAAGATCCTGCAGTATGACAAAGGGGGTGAAGAGCATTACAACCTGATCTCGGCACTGCACAAATCGATGCGCAACAGCGATCCCGATGCCGCGCTCTACTGGCTGGGACGCATGCTCGAAGCAGGCGAAGACCCGGTGTACATAGCCCGCCGCATCGTCAGGTTCGCATCCGAAGATGTTGGAATGGCCGATGTGCGGGCTCTCGAAGTCGCCGTAAATGCCGTCGAGGCGGTGCGGCTGGTCGGCCTCCCCGAATGCAAGCTCGCGCTCGCGCAGGCTGCCGTCTACATGTCCGTCGCGCCCAAATCAAATGCGCTCTACACGGCTTATTCTTCGGTTGCCGCCGATGTGCAGAAGACCTTCAACGAGCCGCCGCCGCTTCACATACGCAATGCTCCGACGAAGCTGATGAAGGAACTGGGCTACGGCAAAGGATACCAGTACGCCCACGACCTTAAAGACAAGGTTGCCGATATGGAGTGCCTCCCGGAGTCGTTGCGCGGAAGGCGGTACTACCACCCCACAGACCGGGGGAGCGAGCGGCGCATCGGCGAGATTCTCGCCGAAATCCAACGGAAGAAGAGAGGCAGCTGAATCCCGCGTTCCTTACATCTGGATGTAGTAGGCAAGAACGACTGCGGCCAGGACGAATCTGTAGATAACGAACGGCAGAAAGCTCTTCGTCTGAAGATAACGGAGGAAGAACTGGATGCAGAGGAATCCGGTCACAGCGGCGAAAACCGCCCCTACACCCAGAACGCTCCAGTTTACGTCCACCGCGGCCCCTGGCTGCTGAACCGCATTGAAGAGGCGCCACCCCTGCAGAACTCCGGCTCCCACGATAACGGGCGTCGAAAGAAGGAAGGAGAACCTCGCGGCCCCGGTCCTCGTACTGTCTCGGAACAGCGCTGTCGTCATCGTGATGCCGCTTCGGGAGACCCCCGGGATAAGCGCTACAGCCTGGCTGCAACCGATCACGAGAGAATCGATCCAGCCGAACTTCTCGATTGTACGGTTCTGCTTGCCGGTCCTCTCCGCGAATAGCAGCAGCACAGCCAGTCCGCTGAGGGTGAACACCATAATCAGGGGAGACCGCAGCTGTTCTTCAATGACATCTTCGAATGCAAGGCCGATGATCACGGCCGGGACCGTGCCGAGTACAAGCAACCAGGCGAGCCGCCGATGATGATTCCCGAACGGTTTTCTCTCGATCAGGCCGGCAAAGAACTCGCGTACCAAAATGATCCAGTCCGCCCAGAAGAACGTCAGGACAGCAACGGCTGTCCCGACATGCACTGCCACATCGAACACGAGCCCATCCGCTTCCCAGCCGAAAAACCACGGCATCAGGATCAGGTGTGCGGAACTGCTTACGGGTAGGAACTCTGTGAGTCCCTGGATGATGCCCAGAATCGCCGCCGAAATAATCTCCATCCCTACTCCCAGTTTTCAGTCGCCTGCCAGCACCGGCTCAATCCGCTCGAAAGCCCAGTCGATTTCCTGCTGCGTAATGATCAGCGGCGGAGCAAACCGCACCGTGTGTTCATGCGTCTCCTTGCAGAGGACTCCCTTCGTCATCAGCTGTTCGCAGAAACGCCTCGCGCCTCCCGCCTCCGGCTTCAGTTCCACCCCTATCAGGAGCCCTTTGCCGCGGACCTCTTTTATATGCGGGCTGCGGATACTTTGCAACCTGCTTGAGAAGTAGTCTCCCATTTTTGCGGCATTGTCGACCATTCCCTCTTCAATCAGCACCTTGAGCGCCGTTCGCGCGACGGCGCAGGCGAGCGGATTACCCCCGAACGTGCTGCCGTGTTCTCCCGGACGGAGCACTCCCAGCACCTCCACATTAGAGAGGACCGCCGAGATCGGGTAGAAACCGCCCGAAAGGGCTTTCCCGATGATCGTGATGTCGGCTTCGACGTTGTCATGCTCTTCGGCGAGCAACTTCCCTGTTCGTCCGAGCCCTGTCTGGATCTCGTCCAGTATGAAAACGACACGGTGTTTTTCACATATAGCCTTCGCCTGCGCCAGATATCCTGCAGGCGGAACGATGACTCCAGCCTCTCCCTGGATCGGCTCGACCATGAACCCGACCGTTTCGGGCGTGATCGCCTTCTCGAGCGCGCCCGCATCGCCGAAAGGAATGATCTTGAATCCGGGCGCGAAGGGACCGAATCCTTCGCGATACTGTTCATCGGTGCTGAATCCGACGATGGCAATCGTGCGTCCATGAAAGTTGTTGGCGCATACGATGATTTCGGCACGGTCACGGGGGACGCCCTTGACCTGATATCCCCATTTCCGCACTGCCTTTATGACCGTCTCCACGGCCTCTGCACCGCTGTTCATCGGAAGGACCTTGTGAGAGCGCGTAAGATCGCACAGCTCCTTGTAGAACAGCCCAAGCTGATCGTTGCGGAAGGCCCGTGATGTCAGGGTGAGCCGCTGCGCCTGCTCCGTAAGAGTCTTCATTATTTTCGGATGACAATGCCCCTGGTTGACCGCGGAATAGGCCGAGAGGCAGTCCAGATACCGGTTACCATCGACATCCCATAGCCATATCCCCTCCCCTTTCGCAATGACAACGTCAAGCGGCCTGTAATTGTGCGCTCCGTAGTTCTCTTCCAGCTTGATAAAATCGCTGCTTTTCATAATCTGTTTCTCCTTTCCTCCCAATGCGGCTCTCTCAAAGAAATAGCACATTCCGGCCAAAAACTGCCGAGTGACGTGGGAATTACGGTGGAAATTCAAACGCCCGGGTATTATCCTTTCGGTTTTCGCAAGTGCAGGCAGGCACAGCGCTTTTACAAGGAGAGTTCATGTCGAGTTCAAACAGAATTCTGAAATTGGGCTTGCCCAAGGGGAGCCTCCAGGAATCCACCATAGAGCTGTTCCGCAGGGCCGGCATAAGGATAGGAGCCAGCGACCGTTCCTATTTCCCCTTCTGTGACGATGAAGAGGTCGAGGTCATGCTCATACGATCACAGGAGATGGGGAAGTATGTTCAGGACGGGCTTTTCGATGCCGGCATAACCGGCCACGACTGGATACTCGAGACCAGCGCGAACGTCAGGGAGATATGTGAGCTGGTGTACGGCAAATCCGGATTCAAGCCGGTGCGATGGGTGCTCGCCGTTCCTGAGGCTTCAAACGTGCGCACCATTCGGGATCTCGAAGGGAAAACCATAGCTACAGAGCTCGTCAACTACGTCAAGAAGTACTTCAAAAAGAACAAGGTGAAAGCACAAATCGAGTATTCCTGGGGAGCGACCGAGGCTAAGGCCGGAATCCTCGTCGACGCCATAGTCGAGCTGACCGAGACTGGAAGGTCTCTCAAGGCCAATCAACTGCGGATCATCGAAGACGTTCTCTCATCGACTACGCGCTTCATCGCCAATAAGCAGTCGTGGAACGACGCCTGGAAACGGGAAAAGATGGAGAATATCGCGATTCTTCTCAAGGGAGCTCTGGCGGCCGAAGGGATGGTCGGATTGAAGATGAATCTGAAGCAGAGCAATCTCGAAAAGGTTATGAATATTCTCCCGTCACTGAAACGGCCTACCATCAGCCCACTTGCGCTCGAAGGATGGATCGCACTCGAAGTGGTGGTCGAAGAGAAGATCGTAAAGCGCATGATCCCCGACCTGAAACGGGCCGGAGCGGAAGGGATCATAGAGTACCCGCTTAACAAGCTGATCGCGTAACCTCGGGCCGCCCGGATCTACTCCGAGCGGAAGAAGATCTCGGAAAGAATCTTCCCTTCCGATCCGCTTGGAATTTCGATATCGAGGATCGTTGCCAGAGTCGGCGCAATATCGTTTACGACAATGCCGGAATGATAACGCCCCGCATTGATCCCGGGTCCCATGAAAATCACCGGCACGTGGGTATCGTATCCGAATGGGGACCCATGGGTGGTCGTGCCCGATCCGTACTGGTAGTAAGGATCGAGCAGGACCACCAGATCCCCGCCGCGGCTCGAGTGATAACCTTGCACCACGCGCCTGCCGATCGCGTCGGAGATGCCTGAACTGTTAAGGAGTTGCGCGCGGGTATAGACCCGGAAGACGTTTGGCAGGAGCCGGGCGGCCCGAGCTGCTTCCTCCGTGACTTCATCGACGCTCAACCTGCTGGATCTGATTAGGTCGTAGTTCAGGTAAATCGAGTTCTCCGCCGCCGCCTGAAGCCAGTCTCTTACTCCGAATTGCTCATCAAGGGCCTTCTTGATCCCGTCGATCACGGCTTGAAATGACGCCCTGCCCCCTGGCATCTTCCGTTGTTGGTTCAGTTCGGGGAGCGGAGCCACCCCGTGGTCGGATGTGAACACCACAGTGACGTTACCGAGACCGATTTCGGAATCTATGAATCTGAAGAGCTTTCCGATAACACGGTCGGTCGCAAGCGAAACATCGCGCACCTGCGCCGAATCGGGGCCATAGCGGTGCCCGACGTAGTCGTTGGACGAGAAACTGAGCACGAGAAGATCCGGAAGCGCGTCCTGACCCAGTTTCTCCCCCCTGATCGCCGCTTCCGCCATCTCTTCCAGGAGCTCGTTTCCGAACGCCGTGTTCAACAGCGTCCCATTGAGCTTTCTGCCGCTCTCGGTGGGGAGCTTCACTCCCATCCATTCCTTTCCCATGTACTTGTCTGTTGGACGCCCGGAGTTGAATTCCGTCAGCCAGCCGGGAAGCTCCCTCAGGTAATGACTGCTGCTGACAAAGTTCCCCTCCTGAAGGTCGAACCAGTAGACCGCGTCAGCCATATGCCCGGTCGCCAGGATTCCACTGTAGTCTTTGAATGAGATTCCGATGACTTTGGACCGCGCGTCGGCGATCTTCATCTCGTCGCCGATCGTACTGACCTGAAGATTGCGTGGAGACGACCCGCCCTCCCCTTTTCCGCCGACCGTCCTAGCGGAATCATCCAGCGCCGACGGGACAACTTTTCCGCTACGTCTGTCAAACCACTGATTTCCTATGATTCCGTTGACCGCCGGATACGAGCCGGTCAAGAGGGCGGCATGACCGACTGAAGTATATGTGGGGAAATGGTCATAGTGGGCATTCGTAAACGATGCGCCCCTGGCAAGAAGCGTCTTGAGCCCATCCTGGAATTCACTTCCGAACCGCTGCAGATAATCGTACCGGAACTGGTCTGCGACAATAACGAGCACCAGACGCGGCTTCGCCCGCTGCGCCTCCTCCTGAGCGAGAACCGCATTCTCAAGGACAACTAAAAACAATAGGAGCCAAATCGTTTTTCTCATTGCATTTTCTCCACCACACAACCCGGCCCCGACGGACCATCATGGAGGGGAACGGCTTGATTTCTTGTTGTTTTCGTTGAATTCGAAAAGTGCCTGCGATACTTTATGAAGTCTGCAACTTACAACCAAAAACAATCTGGAGCAAGCCCATTAACCGCGAAAACATCCTTATCCTGGATTTTGGTTCTCAGTACACACAGCTCATCGGGCGCAGAATCCGTGAGCTTTCCGTCTACTGCGAGATTGTCCCTTACTATGCGGCGGAGGAGAAGATCCGCAGCTGCCACCCTGCCGGCATCATACTGTCCGGCGGCCCCGACTCCGTCTGCAGGACAGGGAGCCCTTCCCTTCCCCCTGAATTCTTTCATTCCGGAATCCCGATTCTCGGCATTTGCTACGGCCTGCAGCTCATGGCGCATGCGCTGGGCGGCAGGGTAGCTCCCGGCGGAGATCGCAGGGAGTTCGGCAAAGCCATGGTGGATGTGCTCTCACCCGGGACGCTGCTGTCGGGTGTGCCGGAACGCTTTCAGGCGTGGATGAGCCATGGGGACCGGGTCGAAGAACTGCCTGTCGGCTTCAAGACTCTCGCCCGCTCGGGAGACATTGTCGCAGCGGCCGCCGATGAAGACCGCCGTCTCTGGGGGCTGCAGTTTCATCCTGAAGTCGTGCATACGCACGGCGGCACGGAAATCCTCGAGAATTTTCTGACAAGAGCCTGCGGCTGTCGTCGCGACTGGACGATGTCTGCCTTCATCGCTTCCGCCGTGAAAGAGATCTCGGCACAGATAGGTTCCGGCACCGCCATTTGCGGCCTGAGCGGAGGGGTCGACTCCACGGTCGCCGCGCTCCTCGTCCACAACGCGATCGGAGACCGGCTGACGTGCGTCTTCGTCGACAATGGCCTGCTGCGCAAGAATGAATTCCAGTCCGTGCTGCGTGATTTCGAACGGCTGCACCTGAAGGTTGTTGGAGTCGACGCGAGGGAGAGGTTCCTTTCCCGTCTGAAAGACGTGGAGGATCCTGAGCTCAAGCGCAAGATAATAGGGGAAGAGTTCATACGGGTGTTCGAGGCCGAAGCGCACCGTCTTGGTGATCCGCCATTTCTCGTGCAGGGGACTCTCTATCCCGACGTGATTGAATCGACATCGGTCCGGGGACCTTCAGCCGTCATAAAGTCACACCACAACGTCGGAGGACTCCCGCGCGATATGAAATTCGAACTGGTCGAGCCGCTGCGGGAGCTGTTTAAAGACGAGGTCAGGAAAGCCGGGAAAGAACTTGGGATTGAAGACAGTTTCGTCTACCGCCATCCCTTCCCCGGCCCGGGACTGGCGGTACGCATTCTCGGTCCCGTCACCGAGGAGCGCCTCACATTGCTCCGCGAAGCCGACGCGATAGTCCAGGAAGAGGTAGAGCGCGAAGGTCTATTGCGCGAGCTATGGCAGGCGTTTGTCGTATTGTTGCCGATCCGGACGGTCGGTGTGATGGGCGATGACCGGACGTACGAAAACGTGGCGGCGCTCAGGATAGTCACCAGCATGGATGGCATGACGGCGGATTGGGCGAGACTCCCGTACCCCGTGCTGGAAAGGATCTCGACACGAATTGTGAATGAAGTTCGCGGCATCAACCGTGTCGTCTACGACATAACGTCAAAACCCCCCGGAACCATCGAATGGGAATGATTCCGCGTCTGGCACAGCCAGGCACCTGATGGCATGAAATGCCGCTAAGCCCGCGTAATTGCGGGCTTTTTTTTGTTTGTGTTTGGCACGATCTGGCAACGGGAGGAAGCGCCAAGCACCGTTTGAGCATGGCATTAAAGCTGGTATTATGGTTTGGCGATGCCATGATTGATGCCGATACCATGCTGCGTTCTTTTGTGTGTTCATGGTATTAATATTCTATAAGTTACTGTTTCGTAAGAAAAAATACGATAAATTCGAGATTTTTTCAGCATGGTATCGGAGACGAAGAAGGACAAGGTACATGCTGACCGA
>Ga0123335_1000947_pt1 | contig 48519 bp, 43 predicted proteins | sample BiotimSIPDNA_2_FD_89707 | JGI IMG/M metagenome (GOLD analysis project Ga0123335, IMG submission 89707) | Anaerobic biogas reactor microbial communites from Washington, USA - Biogas_R2 time_0 SIP DNA | ecosystem: Engineered > Bioreactor > Anaerobic > Unclassified | place: Washington, USA...
CGCGGCACCGGCCGCGCTCCCTTTCTGAATGCAAAAGCAGGGTATTACGACAACAGACCTTTCGCGGTGCAGCGAAATATCAAGCTGCCGCAGCGTGAAACGGACCGCTGCACCCAGGCCTTCTCCTCGAGGAGAAGGTGCCGAACGTAGCGAGGCGGATGAGACGGCGTACCGCCGTTCAGCCGCAGGAGTATAAAGCAGAAGGCAGTACCTCATCCGAGCGGCTGCACCCATGCCTTCTCCTCGAGGAGAAGGTGCCGAACATAGTGAGGCGGATGAGGTGGCGCTGAGGGATAGACACTTCATAAGAAACAAGTCTTTGAAACGCAAAAAAGTGCGCGGACCGATCCGGGGTGGATCAGACCGCGCACTGAGCTTATCCTGAGGTTATCTCTTCGCGTAGAAATCGCTTGAATAGTAGTAGAGTTCCTCCAAAGCGGCTTTTCGGATAGCTTCGTCCCGGTTCATTATGGGGCCCGAGATTATCTTCCCGCGCGGCGCGTAGGTGTCCACAAATTTCCGGATGAGTTCCCTGGCCTCTTTCTCGCTTTTCACTTCCGCTATTTCGGGCTGATTGACAGTGAGAGCGATTTTCTCGCCGTATTTTCTTGTGAGCATATCGAGGTCGTTTATCGGCTGCGGCGTCCATGCGTCCAGGCCCATTTCGACCATCTCTTCGATATACTGCTGCGTGAGGCCGCAGGAGTGGAGCTCTACGTACCGCCCCGTGTTGTGAACCCAGTCCCAGCAGGCCTTCGTATAGGGCATTATGAATTCACGGAACATCTCGTTTGAGAAGAAACCGGAGCGCTGTGTTCCCCAGTCGTCCCCCCAGATGATGTAGTCGATCGGAGCGTATTTTTCGAATACGATCTCCATGATCTTTATCTTATAGGGCACCATAGCGGCGAAGAACTCGTGGACCATCTCGGGTTCCTCATAGAAAGCCACGAGAGCCTCGTCCATCGGCATGAGCTCGTGAAGGCGCTCGAATATGCCCTCGACAACGTGGAAAAGGTGGGCCCTGTCCGGGTCGTAGCGGGCTGTCTGTATCTTCGCGTCGCTGTCCCAGTCCACCGTGTCAAGGTCGGGAAATTTGACCTCTTCTTTCCACTTCGTGATATCGGTTATGACCCGGTATCCCGGTGTCGGCATCTGGCCCGCGACTTCAGGCACGTAAGTCCAGTGCTGGCCCCACCAGTCGTAACCGGTGCCCTCGAAGAGCGCGTGCTCCTGATAGACGTCGGGCCAGCAGTACTGGCTGTCCGTCAGCCATATAGGCATCCACATGGGTTTTTCGCCCCTGAATATTCTGAGCAGGTTTTCTTTTGCCGTTATCGGCCTGTTTCCCGGGTAGAGAGGTTTTGGCGGCTGCTGCATCATCCATGGGAACGTGCCCTCCGGCTGTCTGGAAGGGGGCATCTTATCAAAATCGATCATTGCAGTATTCCTTTCATATACGCAGTTTGTTTGTCCCGTGTTCTATATGGACTGAGCTGTCCGCGTGATAAAGTCGTCCTGGACCGGCTTGCGAAGCTCCACAAAGTACGCGCTGTAGCCCGCGATGCGGACGATCAGGTTCCTGTATTCGTCCGGGTTTTTCTGCGCGTCGAGCAGCACGTCGGTGCCGACGACGTTGAACTGCACCTGCATTCCGCCGAGCTTGAAATACGTCTCGATCAGATCCCGGATCTTTTTCTGCCCGCCGCCCTGCAGAGCGGAAGGGGAGAAGCGGATATTAAGCTGATCGCCGTTATAAAGGATCTTGTGCGGGAGCTTTGACGCGCTGGTCATATAGGCGATCGGGCCGTTCGTGTCCAGCCCCTGGACGGGGGATATGGCGTCGGCGAGCGGTGTGCCCGCGCAGCGCCCGTCCGGGGTGGCGGGCGTCGTGAAGCCCTGGTAGACGTGTGTCGTCACCGTAAACGTACCTCCGCAGTATTTTCCTCCGCGGGGTGCGTCGGTTTTGTTCAGATGCTCGGCATAGTAGCGCAGGCTCCAGGAGGCGAGCTCGTCGATCTCTTCGTCTCCGTTGCCGTAGTGGGGGCACTCGTTCCGTATGACCTGGCGGAGCTCTTCGTACCCTTCCCAGTTGTTGCAGAGGGCGTCGTAAAACTCCCTCAGAGTGTATCTCTTCTCGTCAAAACAGAGCTTTTTTATCGCCATCAGGCCGTCCGCAACGTTGGCCGTGCCCATCGAGCAGAAGGATTGCCTGTTGTATAGGGAGCCTCCCCAGGTGACGTCCTTACCGCTCTCTATGCAGCCGTCCATCATCGCCGAGGCCATAACGGAGGGGAAATTCTCGGCGTATACCGTCTCGCAAAGGTTCGTCATCGTTATGTGCCAGTCGAGGAAATATTTGCCCTGGCGCACGAACTCGTTTTTCAGCTCTTCAAAGCTCTCATACTCGTAGAGTTTCTTGCAGGGGAGCCCCTTTGCGCCCGTAACGGGGTGCACGCCGCCGTGTATCGCCATTATAAGGTTGCCCACGTTGCAGAATCCGCTGTTATTGCCGTTGCCCCCGCAGGCCGGATACTCGTTTCCGCAGCAGGCCGGCTCCGCGCAGCCTACGATGCCGTAATCGCGGGCGTCCTCGGGAGTGCGGCCGATATCGATGAGCATGGGGATGATGAGGTTGTCGTTCTGGAATTGCGGCAGACCGCCGTTTTTCTTGCTCGATTCGATCGCGAGCTCCCAGAGATCGTCCGGAGTGTTGTCGTGGATGCGCAGGGCGGTCGTGGGGTCCGCTATACCCAGGCGCAGAAGAGACTGAATGAACATATATGTGGCGCTGTTCGTGGCGTCGCTCCCGTCGCGTTTGACGCCGCCGACTGTGATGGCGATGCCGCCTGAGGATGTTATGGCGTCGCTGAGCGAGCCGACGAGGTATCTGCCCTCTTTATTCAGCTCTATAAGCTGCGCGTTTGTCATGCGGGGCATCATGCGCAGAAGGTCGTTGATGCGGAGCATGAACGCGTCTGTGAGTTCCTGGGCCCGTTCCACGGTGATGGTCCCTTCCTTAAGCTGCTTCTCAAGCAGGTGCCCCGCGTACTGGTCGACGCGGCCCATGGACTGGCCGTGCTGCTGCGCGTCCGCGCACAGGAGCATCTCGTAAAAAAGCATGGCCTGAAGGCCCTCCCAGTATGTGCGGGCCGGGTTCTCCATGATCCAGTCGAGGGAATCTGCCATCTCCAGGAGCTCCGCCCTTCTTTCGGGAGGAGCCGTTTCGGCTTTTTTCCGGCATGCCTCGGCGTGGCGCTTTGAAAACAGTATCGCCGCGTCGCAGGCTGTGAGTACGGCTTCATAGAAAGCGTAGGTACGCGCGGCTTGACCGTACACTCTGCCTCGCATCTCGTCAAGTTTTGCCTGAACTTCACGTTTGACGGCGCTGAACCCGGTATTTACGACTTTATTGAAGTTTCCGATAAAGTGGCCTATCGGCAGGCTTGAGATGCCGCCGCCCTTTTTCGGAATACCGTTGATCCCGTTGTCTGCCAGTTCCCAGATCTCATCGGGCATGATGCCCTCCGCGAGAGCGTTGTACGTCTTGTCTTTCCAGTAGAGCACGGCGTCTTTCAGGATCTCGCGGTCTTCGTCACTGACGTATGTTCCGCCGGGGTACTGCCAGGCCGCACGGAAATTCTCGTCTGTATCAAACATGCAAGATTCAAGCCAGAGGGCGTTCCACTCTATGTAAAAACTGATACAGCGGAAATCGCCGCTCATGCCGCCGACAAAGATGTCTTCGTCCTCGATATTCACCGTTTTGTTTTCGACCCAGTATTTGAGCGCGCCCGCGCGCCTTTTTACCGGGTACTGGTTGTTGTTGGCCCGGCAGTACTCCGTATAGAGCCGTGTCCGTTCCACGTTCAGGGGGACGCTTGATTTGTTTGCGCGGGCGCGTTTGTCAAGTAGTGCCCGCACCCGGGGAGAAATGGCTGCTGCCTGCATCGGATTAACCACCCTTAATATTAGTGAGATTTTAGTGGGAGCCGCTCGTTTGTACGAACTGGAGCTTCATGCCGTTCGGGTCTGACGCAAAGAAAAACCTGGTGTTCGGGGCGGGCGATTCGGGTTCACTGAGGGTCTTAACGCCCTTCTCTTTGAGCATGGCGTAAAATTCGTCGACATTTTCTACCTCAAAACCCCATGAGATGTCTTTGCCGGTGCAGATTTCCTTGTTTTCCTTATCGTGCAAAAGCTCGATCTTCGTATCCCCGTCGCCGAGGAACGCTATCTCTTTTCCGGGACCCGCCCCGAATCTGCCTGTCAGTTTGAGTCCTACGATCTCCTGATAGAACTTTAGCGATTCGTCCATGTCTTTGACGGCGAGAGTGCTCCAGCAGAACCTCATGATGTGACCTCCCGATAACGGTTTATTTGATATCATTATACAGATTATACGTATTTATGATGCAAAATTCAAGGTGCCGGCAAAAATAGAGCTTATCGGGGCGCATTCTTCAGGCGCTGAAAAACCGGCGCCGTTCACACAACGATAAGATCGTATTCGCGCGTGCCCAGACCTATCTTCTCCGCGTGCTCAAGGCAGGTACGCCAGTCTGTGACGGGAGCGGAGTTGATAAAATGGTCGTGTCGGTCAACAAAGCCGCTGGAGGCGATATTGTCAGAGAGCTGGCTGCCGGGCAGGGGGGAGGCCCTCAGGCAGGCGTCCACGCACGCCTGGTCGAGCGCGAGCGGGTCAAACGAGGCGAACATGCCGATATCCGGCAGTATGGGCGCGTCGTTTTCACAGTGGCAGTCGCAGTTCGGGGATACGTCGACCACGAGCGAGATATGGAAGTTGGGCCTTCCGTCGATGACCGCTTTGGCGTATTCGGCGATCCGGCGGTTCAGCATGTCGTTTGCATTGTCGTTTTGGAACATTATCGCGTCATAGTTGCATGCGCCCAGGCAGCGGCCGCATCCGACGCAATTTTCCTGGATCACCGACATCTTTTTTCGGGAATCGTCAAAGGACAGGGCATTGTTCGCGCATTCCTTAAGACATTTGCGGCAGCCTCTGCACTTCTCTGCGTGGATGCGCGGTTTGCCGCTGCTGTGCTGTTCCTTTTTGCCGGCCCGCGACCCGCAGCCCATGCCGATGTTCTTTATGGTGCCTCCGAACCCCGCGAGTTCATGTCCTTTGAAGTGGGTCAGGCTTATAAAGACGTCCGCGTCCATGATCGCCCGGCCGATCTTAGCCTCTTTGACATATACGCCGCCTTTCACGGGCACGGCGATATCGTCGGTCCCCTTGAGGCCGTCCCCGATCAATATCGGGCAGGCTACCGTCAGCGGGGTAAACCCGTTTTCCCAGGCGCACTCAAGGTGCTCCAACGCGTTTTTTCTGCTGCCGGGATACATGGTGTTGCAGTCCGTCAGATATGGCCTGCCGCCCGCTTCTTTCACCACGTCGACGACGGAGCGCGCATAGTTGGGGCGGAGAAAACTGATATTGCCTCTTTCGCCGAAATGCATCTTGATAGCGACAAACCTGCCGTCCATATCGATCTTTCCGATCCCGGCTTTTCTGATCAGTGTCTTGAGTTTTATCGGGAGCCCGTCGCCCATCGATTCGGTCCTGAAATCAGAAAAATAAACTTTTGCTCTTTCCATTCTGCTCTTTCCTTTAATATTGTAATCTGTAGAAAAAATGCTCGGTGTCGTGCAGGCTCTCACGCTCCGGGTCTCAGTTCGATGACAACGAGCTCGGGCGGGTTGAATACCCTGGGGATACGGCCCCTGCTGAGCCCGCGGCTGACTATCATCGTTGTCTTTCCCAGCTTGAAGCTCCCTCCGGCGTATTTCGGGAACAGGCCCTGGTTCGGCGCGTAGAGGCCGTTGATAATGCCAGGGAGCCGCACCTGTCCGCCGTGGGCATGTCCTGCGGTGACGAGATCGAAACCGGCCGCGCTGTACTCACGGGCCCATTCGGGTCGGTGAGTGAGCAATACCGTGAACACGTCTTCATCCGCCGCGGTCATCAGGGTGTGGATGCGATTCTTCCGGTTTGCCGCGTATGCTCCTTTCGCTCGTGAAAAACGCGACTCTTCAGGATCGTCGAGGCCGCAGATCTTTATCAGCCCGCCGCCTGTCGTGACGTATTCGGCGTCTCCCGACAGTACCTTCACGCCTAATGAGCGCAGCATGTTTTTTATGTTCCCGACATTTCCCGTCCGGTGTTCGTGATTTCCGGTCACAAAAAAGCATTGATATTTTCTGCCCAGGGCGGCCATAAGCTGCTTTGTCGCATCATACGGTCTTTTGCCGTCGATAATATCCCCGGCAAAAAGAACAAGATGAGGGTCCCGGGCCGCGATCGCGTCGATGAGCTCTTGTTGATTTTCACCGTACCATACGTCGTGCAAATCGGCAATGAGAGCCAGACGGATCACCGATGAGAGCTTCTTTGTAGTCAGAGAGTAATCTCTGACAGTGAGTTCCTGTCTCAGAGCGGCTATGCAGATTGCGGCAAAAACCGCGACAGCTGTTATCCAGATCATTTACCTTTACCTTTTTGTATTGTCTGTGCCGGGTGCGCCGCTTTCCCGCCGCACAATTCTATCATATCCTGCCCGGCTTGAACAGAGCCGCTCGGCGGGATTCCGGCGGCCGCGCAGGAAAAACCCGGGCGGATAAAGCGGCGCGGCCCCGGGGAATCTTTATTGCGCCCGGCGGGTCGTTATGATATATTTGTCGCATCATGCGACAATTGTTACCGCTCGGCGCAAGGCGGCGGGCCGCAGCGGCGATCTTCGGCGTTTTTCGATGGTGCGGCAGTTTTCCGCACAGCCGTATCCGGTATATGGAGGACACAAAATTGGAGAATAAAAACGCCCGGACGGGCATCACGCTTATGATCGTGATGATCACGTCTTTCATAGCGCCGTTCATGATCGGCGCGGTAAATCTGGCCATTCCCGCGATCGGGATAGAGTTCGGCGCCGATCAATCTCAGATCAACTGGGTCGTATCGGGGTACCTGCTCGCATCCGCGGCGTTTTTACTGCCGTTCGGGCGCCTGGCCGATCAGTACGGAAGAAGGAAAATCTATCTCATCGGTGTGGCGATGCTGGGGATCGCGGCTTTGGGGTGCGCTCTGGCGCGGTCGCTCGCGGTGCTGATCTTCTTCAGAGTCTTTCAGGGTATCGCAAGTTCAATGATATTCGCAACGGCGATGGCTATCCTCACATCGGTAGTCCCCCCGCAATCGAGGGGCAAAGCGCTGGGCTTCAACTCGGCGGCGACATATGTCGGCCTGTCCGTGGGGCCGGTGGCGGGCGGGTTCGTCAGCAGCAATTTCTCGTGGCGCGCGATCTTCATCCTTAACGTTATCATATGCGCGATTTTGCTAGCCCTGACTCTGTGGAAACTCAAAGGCGAGTGGAAGGGCGAATCGAAAAAACTTGACGGCGGGGGCATCGCGCTTTGTATCCTCTCCCAGTTCCTGCTGCTGTTCGGCCTCACCGACCTGACCGCGGGGCTGCTGAACCAGATCGGCTGCGCGCTCGGGGTCATACTCCTGGCGGTATTTTTCGTCTATGAAAAGAGGCGGGAGGACCCGCTTATACCGATCGAAGCCATAGGAAAAAACAAGGTGTTTGTGTTTGCCAATCTTGCGACCCTGATAAATTACAGCGCGACTTTTGCGCTCAGCTTTTTGCTTTCGCTGTATCTGCAGGCTGCGCTCAGGCTGGACGGGGGAGTATCGGGGCTCATACTGCTCGTTCAGCCCGTTTTGATGGCCGTACTGTCACCCGTCACAGGGGCGTTGTCGGACAGGGTATCCTCCTCTGTTCTCGCGTCGACCGGGATAGGAATCTCAGCCGTGGGGCTGTTCCTGTTCTCTTTCCTGACAATAAACACGCCCGTAATACTGATAATCGCGAACCTCGCTCTGATAGGCATAGGCTTTGCCCTGTTCGCGTCGCCCAACACGAATGCGATCATGAGCTCGGTCGACATATCGCTCTACGGGATCGCGTCGTCTTTTCTTGGGAATATGCGCCTCATCGGACAGTCGTTCAGCATGGCGGTCGTATCGATCATCACGTCGATATATATCCGTGACCTGCCGCTCGGGTCTTACGAATACGTTGAACAATTGATGGTGAGTCTTCGTGCGGCGTTCATTGTGTTTGCGGTGCTTTGCCTGCTGGGCGTGTTCGCCTCACTTGTAAAAATGAGCGCCGCAAGGCAAAAATAACGAGATAACAAAAGCCGGAGTATAGTGAAGCCCTCTCCGAAAGTTCGAGAGAGGGCTTTTCGCGCTGTTACAAGCCGCGGCGAAATCGCTTGCGCCGGTATTGGACCGTCTGATCCGGCGCTGCTTGATCGGTGTCTAAAGGTTTTCGTTCATAAGCGCGTCTATGGGGTTTTCCTTTCGGATCCTGTTCATGGAATAGATCATGGCAGCAAACACGACCGCGAAAACGCTCAGAACTGCGATTGCGATAGAAAGCCACGGCAAAGTGAAATCAAGATCATAGCCCAGATTTACGGAGCGATTGATCAGATACGCCAGAATGACAGAGACGGGGAGGCCGAAAAGCAGGGCCCGGGTACCGTATAGCACGCACTCGAAATTCATCATCCTGCTGAAACCCTTCTGTGCCATACCGACCGATCTGAGCATCGCGAAATCGCGCCTCCTAAGTATTATGTTTGTCGAAACAGTGTTGAATACGTTTGCGACGGCTATAAGTGAGATGAGCACTATGAAGCCGTATGCAAACACGTTTACTATCGTTACGATATTCCTGTACTGCTCGGCTTCCTCCGCGTAGTCATACAGACGGTCTGTCGGATAACCGTTTTCGATCAGGATCGTCCTGAGGCTTTCGAAACTCGCTTTATGATCCCCGGACTTGATGAGGAAGTCCGCCGTCAGTCCGGAGTAAAAACCTTTCGTCACGGTATCAAAGGAGCTGAAGGGGTAGAGCAGCGTCAATATGGTATTCTGAGTCAAGAAAAACGGCTTATCGGTAATGATGATTCCGGCTTCGAGAGTTCTTGAATATATCTCTCCGTCAGGGCTTTCCAGGTCTATATCAACCATAAAACGCTCCGAACCGATGATCCGCAAGTTAATCATCCTGTCATGTTCATAATCCATCAGTCTCACGCCGTCGACAGCGACAGCGACCGGCTCATCGGCATTCATAAAGTGCGCCTTGTTCAGGTTGTTGTCTTCCAACAGGCGCAGGTAATTATCATCGTCGACAAAGCACACGCCGAGCGGTATCTCAAACTGCCCTTCCGGCATGAGAGCCGATGCCTCCTGCGTCAGGTACCCGGGTTCTATCGTCGTGCTGAAGACATATTCCAGTATCACCGCCGTTTCGTTCACCGACTTTGCCCCGCCGATGAGGCTTAACAGCTCTTTCACGGAGTTCTCCTGCTGCGCGGAGAGCTCGGAATAATATATCAGATCATAACCTTTTGTCGAGAAGCCCCCCCTGACCGTTTCGGTGAGATTGCCCGTAAACGCGCTGGCGGACACAAAAAGCACGACGCTCATAAAAAGGCTCACCACCGTGGCCCTGTACTTTTTACGGCTGCGCTTGTAGTACTTTTGCGCCAGCATACCGGGGAGGCCGAACAGTTTGTATGTTATTCTGGAGGTCCTGACTTTTTTCGGTTTGACGGAGATATCCGAGGTCTGGCGTATGGCTTCGATCGCAGATATACGTGTGGCGCGCTTGGATGGTATGAGCGCAGATATAAAAACGGTTATAACCGCAACGGCGATCGCGATCAGTATCGCGGCCGGAGTTATCTCAAGGCGCATCGGTATGCTGAATCCGCCGAGATCCATAAACTTGTCGCCGATCAGATGAAGAGTTACGCCGATCCCGGCAATGCCGACCAGTATGCCCAGCGGTATGCCGACGACGCTGACCGCGAAAGCTTCAAAGAACACGGAGCTTCGAAGCTGCTTTTTTGTCGCTCCGACCGAGGACAGCAGCCCGAACTGCCTGGTCCGCTCACTGATGGAGATGGAAAACGCATTGTATATGAGCGACACCGAGCCGAACACTATGAGCGCGGTCACTATCGCCGCTAGGCTGTAAAGCACCCTGTAGAAGTTGTCGTGCGACGAGACTCCGCTGAACATCAGCACGTTGCTGTTGGTCTCATACCCCAGCCCGTTCTTCTCCATAAACGAATATACGTCTCCGGGGGACTTCATTTTAAAGTAGACGTCGTAAGAATAGGCGTCGGAAGGATCGCTGTCCATGAGAGTTATCGCCGTATAGCCCGGTGCAGAGTAAGGTTCGAAGCCGGGCCTCTCATAGAAACCCGAGACCGTGAATTCCCGCGTTTCGCGGGCGACGAATTCCTCGTCGCTGCCGGGTTCTCTGCCCGTCTCCGCGTCGTATACGGTAAACTGGGAGCGCTGCCCGATAGACCGGCCGTCCCTTATCCTTACGCCCAGCTCCAGGGTCAGTTTGTCGCCCAATTCATAGGAAATACCGCCGTTCGTCATCAGGTGCTCGGGCAGCAGTATCTCGTTTTCCGTTTTCGGGTAGGTCCCGCTGATAATATGCACGGGCATCGATTCCTCAAAACCTTTATCCGCACCCAGAACAAATAAATACGGCTTGTTTTCGTTATTGGAATCTTCAAGCGGCGAGTATCCGATGATCTGAGCGGCGTGAGTTTCGATCACTTCATCCGATCCTTCCACAAGGCGGACAGTCTGAAGATCCGTATCCAGTGCGGCTCCGTGCCAGTCTCCGTTTTCGTATATCATGTTCTCGAGAGCGAAAGTATTGAAGCTTGAGACAGACGTTGTAACGGCGCATATCAGCGCCGCGGAGAGCATTACCCCGATTATCGTGACGACTGTGCGGGTCTTGTTCTTCAGAAGAGATTTCAGAGTGATTTTTGAAAAGACGTTCATTTGCGCAGCACCTCGTCACGCGCTATCCTGCCGTCTTCAATCGATATTATCCTTCCGGCCTGCAGAGCTATGTTCTCGTCATGGGTTATGATTATGAGCGTCTGCCCGTACTTTTTATTTGAAAGCTTAAGAAGCTCGACTATCTCCTGGCTGTTTTTCGAGTCAAGATTTCCGGTCGGTTCGTCGGCAAGCACTATGGCCGGTGCGTTCATCAGCGCGCGGCCGATCGAGACACGCTGCTGCTGTCCGCCCGACAACTGATTGGGCAGATGCTTCTCCCTGCCGTCCAGGCGGAGAGTCGTGATCAGCTCGCTCAGCCGCTCCTTGTTTACTTCGCGCCCGTCCATCAGCACGGGCAATGAAATGTTTTCGACCACGTTGAGGACCGGTATAAGGTTGTAAAACTGATAGATCAGACCGACCTGGCGGCGCCTGAAAATGGCGAGCTGCTCGTCATTTTTCGTATAGACGTTCTGCCCGTCCATATAGACAGCTCCGCTTGTCGGCTTGTCCACTCCGCCGATTATGTGCAGCAGAGTCGACTTTCCCGAGCCGGACGGACCGATTATCGATATAAACTCGCCCTTTTCCACGGAGAACGATACTCCGTCCAGCGCCCGTACCTCATTATCACCCTTGCCGTAGATCTTGCAAAGGTTCTCAACACGCAGTATTTCCAATCAGATCGCTCCTTATCGTTAGTGAGGCAATTCTATCAGCCCATTCTTACACCGCGGTGACTCGAAAATTACAGATATGTAATATTGACCTGTCCGCAGGCTTTTTTACGAAAAAAAACCCCCTCTATAAGCGCCGCGGGTCCGAATGCCGCGCATATGGAGGGGGTAACTTGTCTGCCATGATGCCTTAGACTATTCCTTTATAGAACCTGATCGTGAACATAGTGCCGCCTGTCAGCTTGTTTTCCGCCTTTATCACGCCGCCCTGGGCGGCGATTATCATTCTCGAGAGAGCCAGGCCTATGCCGATGCCTTCCGGATTCGGCTTTTTCCCACGGTAGAACCGTTCGAATATATGGGGCAGATCTTCGGGATCTATCCCCGTGCCGTTATCTTCAATGACTATCTCGCTGTAGAGTGCGTTTTCCCTCGCGCTGATCGAAAGGGTCCCGCCCCGCGGCGTGTGTTCCATACAGTTTTTCAGTATGTTTCCCAGGGCTTCGCAGGTCCACGGGATATCGCCTTCAAACCCGCCCGAAGCCTCTTTTTTAAGACTTAACCCGCGCAGCTCAACAGGTATTATCAGGGGCTCCGAAGCTTTCTCCAGCAGGTCCTCCATACTGATACGGTCTTTTCTGAAGATAATGGTTCCCGCGTCGAGCCGCGACATCTTGAGCAGAGCGTTTATCAGCCAGTCGATGCGCTTCATAAGCACGACAAGCTCCCGGGTGAGCTCCGCTCTTCTCTCGTCTGACAGTTCAGCCGCTGACAAAAAAGAGACGATCAGGTTGATGGATGTGAGGGGAGTTCGGATCTGGTGCGATATGTCCGCGATCGAGTCGGCGAGAAATCTCTTGTCGCTCAGGAGCCGCTGCTGCTGTTCACGCAGTTTTACCGTCAGCTTGTATATTTCACTCGCCAGGATCGCGAGCTCGCCCTCGGCGTACAGGTCGGGCGACATATTCGCGCTGCCGTGCAGCATCGTGTCGATCTCGCCGGCGAGCTTTGCTATCCGCTTATATCTTCGGTATGTCCCGCTCATGTGAGCGGACGTGAGGACGGCGCACACGATGAACGTGAAAAGTCCGAAATACGGCCTCCAGATAAGAGCGCCGGCGGTCGCAGCCAGCGAAATAACGGCCGAAACTATAATGCTCACGCGCACCTCGGTGTTTTTCAGCAGCGTGCGCATGTTCAGACCACCCTGTATCCGAGCCCGCGAACAGTCGTGATAATTTCAGGATTCTGCGGATCGTCCTCAATTTTGTCTCTGAGCCGCTTTATGTAAACCGTCAGCGTATTATCGCTCACAAATTCGCCCGCGATGTCCCACACTTCCTCCAGCAGTTTGCTTCGCGAAAGGATGCTGCCGCGGTTGTTGAGAAAAACAAGCAGCAGTCTGTATTCGAGCGCGGATAAGCACAGATCCCGGCCCCCCTTTGTAGCGGTGCCCCTTACCGTATCAATGCGTATCCCGTGTAAATCGATAACGCCGCCGTTCTTTCCCGAGCGCCTGAGAACATTCTTAATGCGCGAGACGAGCTCGCGCGGCCGGAACGGCTTAGGGATGTAATCGTCCGCCCCCACATTAAAGCCGGTCACCGTGCTGTATTCGTCCCCGGATGCGGTGAGGAATATGACTGGTATGCCGTACTCCGTTTTGACTATGGTGCAAACGGAGAAGCCGTTTCCGTCTGCCAGGGAAATATCGAGCAAAACAAGGTCGTATGCGCCGCACTCGAGCTTTTTCAGGGCCTCATCCTGCCCCGAGGCGGAATCGACCGAAAAGTTCTCCGATGACAGGAACTCGCTCAGCTTCTCCACTATACTTTTATCGTCTTCAACAAGAAGGATACGGGTCATAATAAGCACCTGCAGTCTGAAACATAATTCGCCTGCCGATCATTCTATTACAAATAACACCGCTCGGCAGCCGGAATAGCAGTCTCTGCCCTGTCGCAATAATTGCGGGCAGTTTTAGTGTTGAGAGCTCCGGGCATTGAATATCTCCCTGTCTCTTTCAAAAGCTTGTACGGTACAGCGGGATCACATATATCACTGGTTCCTCGTAGGGATGAACTCTCTTGACAGCCTCTACGGTGATATCCGCCTTTTCCGTTAAGCAGGTGACCTCCACCTTCAGTTCCGGCTCCGAACTGATCTTATTTTCTTCGCCGATATAAGGTTTGCTCCCTGCAAGCGGCCTCCAGCAGCCGGTCACCTCGCTGTAGGACAGGCAGCTGTCATAATTTCCGATGTGGCCCGCATCTACGCTCTGAAGCGCCTGTTGCAGCGCCGCCAGATGTGTCGCGGGTATAAAGACCTCTATTTTGCAATAACGAAAATCCTCCATCGTATACCTCCCGGACAATGTCATGTTTCATGGGGATCAATGGTATATGCAGGCCCATTGTCCGTTGTCTGATGCCGTAATAGTCTCAAATTCTTTGTCTTTCGGGCGAGTCTGCCTGAAGTCTATCAGATCATACCAAAAATGCCTGATGCCGGCAATCGGTATTTGGCGCAGACTGCCAAAAAAAGAGATACTGCGGGCCCGGTCCTTTCGAGCCGCCGCAGCGGAAGAAGACCGCTGCACACATGCCTTCTCCCGGAGGAGGAGCCTGGCGCGGTGGGGCGGACGAGTCGGCGCTTATTGCTGTCACGTCATCCGAGCGGCTGCGCCGCACATATACCCCAAAGGTTCTCGCTTGCTGCCCGGCTGGCGGGGTCTTTTCCCTGAGCGCATCAAAGGACAAGTGTTCTTCAACACGCTCAGGCGCCCCGGATACTGACCCGGGGCGCCTGTAATATGTCATCTTAGTTATCGAACGGATCAGCCCCGTTCGAACCCGCTCGGTTTGTATTGCAGTATAGCGTTGTAAACCTCGGCGTCACGGGTGGTGATATAGAGATCGGGACGTCCGGAGGCGAATAAGCGGACCTTATAGCCTTCCTCGTTATTCTCTTCGCACTGCGACGGAAAAAGACGGTAACCTGCGGCAGACAGCATATCGGAAAACGTATACCATTGTTCAAGCGTATCGATCTGTTTCATAGCAACCTCGGAAGTTCAGATTTAGTTTAATCAACGGGTATCATATCGGTAAAAAAGAATGTGATAAAAACCGGATATGGTTCGGGTGCGAGCGGCAGAAGGGAAAGACCCCGATCAGGGTACTCCGGGAACCGTATTGATTATAAATGAAAAATGTAATATTTACAAGGAAAATATCGGCCGCTGTTTTTTGCCCCCGTAAAGCGGCAGGAACGCCGCAGATAAACAAATTGCCTCAATATGAGACAATGCCGCAAGCGAGCAGAGCTCGGGACAGAGGGAAAGCCGGACAGGCAGTCCGGCTTTCCCTCTGAACTTATTGTTATTTCTGTTTATCGATCGAGGGGCATAACCGGTATTATGACTCCACTTCGGTCTTAGGCTTGCGGTAGAAGAACATACCGATGATCATTATCACGGCGAAGACGATGAGATAATATACAGCCTGTATCTTGTACGCCGAAAAGGCACAGTAGACCATGAAAGCACAGCAGAGGCAGGCAATGACCGGCATAACAAGGCGCTTGAATTTGGGTAAATCCTTGTCGCGCACCATCATCACGATAAAGATGGGGATATACATCGCATAGAGGGTGATGATCGGCAGTTCCTCGTTTTCCCAGGCGATGATATCGGGAAGTACGCCCTGAATGAGACCGAGTTCCCATTGGACCATCCAAAGCCCGCAGAGCAAAAGTCCGAGGACGGAGGAGTTTGTGGGCATATTCGTGACGTCATCGACCTGACTGAACACCTTGGGGACCGGGCCCTGCCCGCGCACGGCGATGGAATACATACCGCGGGAGCAGCCGAGCATCAGGCCGTTCATCGTGCCCAGGCAGGATATTATGACGAAAACATAGGCGATCGTGCCGAATACGGGGTTGCCGAACAAGGCGCTGAACGCTTCCTTGGGGATATTGGCCGAGTTCATAAGTTCTGTCGTAGTCATGGGGCCTGTCAGACCGAGGAAGTACGCCAGGTAGATAACAATGACGATGATTGAGCCGAGGATGAGAGCAAGGGGGAGGTTCTTCTTGGAATCCCTCAGTTCGGCGTTGATCGAGGTGGCGATGATCCAGCCCTCATAGGCAAACGCAAATGCAACGATAGCGGTAAAGATGCTCCCACCCATGCCGGAGCCATCAATAACAGCAGTCAGGCCCTCTGCCGTTTTGCCGTTGATGAGACCGGTAATTGTGCCGATTATGGCCATCAGGATAAGAGGGACGAGCTTTATAACCGTAGCGGAAACCTGGAACTTGCCCGCGAGCTTCGGAGACAGGGAGTTGACCGCATAGCCTGCGATAAGATAAAAAGCGGCTATGACGATGTGCAGGTCGGAAGTGGCGCCGAAATTGAAGAGCTCGGCGGTATACTGCGCGGAGATCCATGCGAGGCAGGATGTAAGGGTGGGGTAGTAGATGGTGGTCATAAACCAACCCACAGTGTAAGCGTACCCGCTCCCGCAGGCTGCCTCTGCATAGTCGACTATGCCGTTGACTTTTTCATGGCGCTGCGCTAGCGTGGCAAATACATAGGAACAGATTATCATGATCAGACCGACGATGCCGACGGTTAGGAGACTCATTCCCATGTTGCCGTTGTTGTTTGTGAGGACCTTGCCTGCTTTGAAAAAGACGCCGGAACCGATGACGATACCAACAACCATACAGATAGCGGTGAATAATCCGTATTTCTTCTCGAGCTTGATGTTGATAAGGCTTCCCTTCTTTCATATTATTTTGAGATATATTCTGAATACATAATGATACGCATCATAAAGAAAAAAGTCCCGAACCCCTTATGGATTCAAGACTTCTTTCTGGTGGAGATAAGCGGGATCGAACCGCTGACCTCTTGAATGCCATTCAAGCGCTCTCCCAGCTGAGCTATACCCCCGTATTCTGTTTTTCAAAGCGGCGCAGCCGCGCCGCCGAACGCACCCGATCGCGTGCCATTAATCAGCAGCGGTCGTTATTATAACAAAGGTATTGAGCAATTTCAAGAGCATTTTTGCTTATTACATATTTTTTTCTTTGTCACACGTTTCGGGGACCTCTCCGCAACGCCCCCCGCGGGAACCGGAAAAATCCGGAGTACCCTGCGGGGGGCGTTATGTCTTATCATGTACTGTTAACTCCGGGCTATTCTTCCCAGTTGTGCCAGACGTTCTGCACGTCGTCAAATTCCTCAAGTTTGTCAAGGAGTTTCTGCAGCGCCGCGGCCTTTGCCTCGTCTTCTATCTTGACGTATGTCTGGGGTACCTGCTCTATCTGAGCGCTGACAAACGTGTAATTGAGTTTCTGGAGCTGTTCAAGGACGCTGCCGAAATTCTCGGGTTCCGTGTAGATCTCGAATACTTCGTCCTCGGTCTTGAAGTCGGAAGCTCCCGCGTCGAGCGCGTCCAGCATGACAGCGTCCTCATCGAGGTCTTCGCTGTCTATGCCGATAACTCCCATCCTTTTGAAATTCCAGGATACGCAGCCTGTTGCTCCGAGGTTGCCGCCGTACTTGTCAAAATAGTGGCGGACTTCCGACACTGTCCGGTTGCGGTTGTCCGTCAGTGTCTCCACTATGACGGCAACGCCTTCAGGGCCGTAGCCCTCGTAGGTGATACTCTCGAAATTGCTGTTGTCGGATGAACCCGCGGCTTTATCGATCACCCGGTAGATATTGTCGTTCGGGACATTGGCCGCCTTTGCCTTGGAGATAATGTCCTTAAGTTTAGAGTTGGAGGACGGGTCGGGGCCGCCTTCTTTGACCGCGACCGTGATTTCTCTGGAAAGCTTCGTAAATATCTGCGCGCGCTGTCCGTCCGTTTTCTCTTTTTTTAAGCGAATATTGTGCCATTTCGAGTGGCCTGACATACTAACATCCTCTCCAAGCAGAATATGCATCGCTCATACGTTGCTGAGCGCCGGATATGATCCTCAATAATATATTTTAGCATGTGCATTCTTTGTTGTCAAACTGCCGATTGAACGTTGGAGCACGGCCCGGGCCCGATCAGACGATATAATCCGGATTTGACTGGAATATATTTGTCTTTGAGGGGTTAAGGGGGTGTGCTAATGCCGGGTGGTTCCCTGCTCTACGGCGCGTCGGTGCTGACTTTGACCGGTCTGACAACGCAGCTCATCGGTTTCATATACAGGATCCTTCTGTCGCGCGCCGTCGGCGCGGAAGCGATGGGCATATACCATCTTGTGATCTCAGCTTATTCCGTAATGCTTTCGGTATGTCTGTCGGGGCTTACGACCGCGTCGCTCCGTCTGTCCGCGGGGATGTACGCGCTGGGCAGGAAAGCGCGGTGCGCAAGGCTGATAAAGAAACTACTGTCGATTTTCTTTTTATTGTCTGCGGGCTGCGCAGTCATGGTGTTCGGGTTTTCGGGCTTCATTTCCGAAAACATTCTTAATGACAGTCGAACGCGCCTCGGGCTCGTGCTTCTGATACCGGTGATGCTGCTCACAGGCGTTGAGAACGTATTCAAGACGCATTTTCTGGGTATCGGGCGGGTCATCCCCGGCGCTCTGTCCGACGTTGGGGAAATAGCGGTAAGGATGATGGCTGTGTTCGCCGTACTGACGCTCGCCAAACCCGACAATATCGCCGTGACCGTCGCCTGCATCGTTATCGGTATGGGCGTGAGCGAAGTGTTCAGCTCCTCCGTGCTCTTTATGACCTACAGAAAGACCGCTGTGCGGGCAGAGGAGGTGCGCGGGCAGAAAGACCCCCTTAATAAGCAGATATTTCGCACAGCCGTCCCTGTGGCACTGACGAATTTCGCTTCGAACCTCCTGTCTTCGGCCAACAGCGTGATGATCCCGGCCCGTATGGCCCTTACGGGTATGGCAAAGAGCGATGCGGTGGCGCTTCTGGGCACGATGTTCGGTATGAGCCTGCCCATGATCACGTTTCCGATGGCCTTTATTGACGGTCTTGCGGGCGCGATCGTGCCGTCGCTTTCCGAAGGGATGGCTAAAGGGGATATCGGCGCGGTGCGCAGGAAAATTTCGAAAGCGTTTCTGGGCGTATCCCTGTTTGCGATCCCGTCCGCGGCGCTCATGATCCCGGTTGGGCCGGATATCGCGCGGCTGCTTTTCGGTTCGGAGGCGGCGGGGAACTACATGACGCCGCTATGTTTCTGCGTATCCGTTCTTGAACTCCGGAGCATAAGCTCGATCATTCTCACAAGTATAGGCAGAGAGAGCCGGGCCGCACTCCATTTTATAACGGGCGGAGCCGTTCAGACAGCCTTTACGTGGTTCGGCACGACAATACCCGGAGTCGGAGTCTACGCGATCATCGCGGGGCTCGCGGCATCCGGCCTTGTGACGCTGATCCTGAATATTAACTGCATCGTGAGCACGACGGGGCTGCGCGTCAGATTCGTATCATGGTTTGTATGCCCATGTGTCGCGGCGCTCCCGGCAGAGCTGCTGGCGGCGTTCATATATGCCGACGTCTCCGGGACGCTTTCGCTTCCTTTTGCTGTGCTCGTTTCCGTTCTGCCCGCGATCGCGCTCTATATTCTGCTGATCCGCGCGATGGGCATAAAACACACCGAGCTCTTTTTCCTGAGAAAAGAAGAGGGTATGAAAAAACGACTGGCGATAAATAACGGGCCGAAGCCGTAAGGGTGCGAAACAGGCCGGAACGATATCCGTTCCGGCCTGTGCGGTATACTTATCAGTCCTCTGCCTGGCTCGCTTTGTATTCCTCGATAACTTTCTGCTGTGTCATGGGTGATGCTTCCTCGTAGCGGACAAATTCAAACTCAAAGGAGCCCCTTCCCTGAGACATGGAGCGAAGGTCGATTGCGTATGACGTCATGCTGCCCATAGGTATCTCGGCCTCGATCGTCTGCCAGCCGGGTTCTGCCGGGTTCATGCCGAGCACGCGGCCGCCCCTCTTGTTGAGATCGCCCATAATGTCTCCCGTATTTGTTTCGGGAACAGTAACCTTAAGAAGGCCGATAGGCTCGAGCAGGACGGGCGAAGCCTGCGGCAGACCCGCCTTATATGCGAGGGAGGCGGCGGTCTTGAACGCCATTTCGGAGGAATCTACCGGGTGGTAAGAGCCGTCGACAAGCGTGGCTTTGAGGTTCACGATGGGGTAGCCCGCCAGCACGCCGCGCTGTATGCTCTCGCGCAGGCCTTTTTCAACTGCGGGGAAGAAGTTCTTCGGGACAGCGCCGCCGAAGATCTTCTCTTCAAAGACAAGGTCCTCCTCTTCGCCGGGCTCAAACTCGATCCATACGTCACCGAACTGGCCGTGCCCGCCGGACTGCTTTTTGTGGCGGCCCTGGACTTTGACCTTTTTGCGGATCTTCTCCCTGTAGGCGATCCTCGGTGCGGTCAGCTCGACGTCGACGCCGAAGCGGGTCTTGAGGCGGGAGCAGAGCACCGCGAGGTGGATATCTCCGGCGCCGGAAAGTACAAGTTGTTTTGTTTCGGAGTTGTTCTCAAGCGTGAACGTCAGATCCTCTTCGTTCATGCGGGTCAGGCCGCTTGAGATCTTTTCATCCTGTCCCTTGACCTTCGGGGAAATGGCCATCGAATAGACGGGCTTCGGATACTGTACGCTCCTGAGCGTCACGGGGAACTTCGGATCGCAGAGCGTGTCGTTTGTCTTTGTGTCGGTGAGTTTTGAAACGTTGCCGATGTCACCGCAGATTATTTCGTTGACCTCGGTGTTTTTCTTTCCTCTGGAGACATAGATGTGAGAGATCTTCTCGGTCGACTCGGTGCGGGTATTGAGCAGCGTCGTGTCGGGCGTAACTTTACCGGACATCACTTTGAAATAGGAGAAGCGTCCATACTGGTCGGACACTGTTTTATATACAAAAGCAACCGTGGGGCCATCCGGATCCACGGGGATCTCGGGGTTGTCTACATCGAGAGGGGAGGGCGCGTAGTCGGTGAGGCCGCGCAGAAGGAGTTCCGTTCCGAGGCCCGTCATAGCGCTACCGCAGAATACGGGGGCGATCGATAAAGAGCGGACACCGGCTTTGATACCTTCTTTCAGTTCCTCCGGATTGAAAGCTTCGCCGCCGAAATACTTCTCCATAAATTCTTCGCTTGTCTCAGCAACGCTCTCGCTGAGAATATCGGCGTATTTGGCGATGGTGTCACTCATGGAAGCGGGCACGCTTATCTCTTCGGTCTTTGTTCCCGACGTCCTGTATGCCTTGCCGGTTACAAGGTCGTATACGCCGACAGCCTTATCGCCCTCAAGAACCGGGATCACAACGGGTACTACGCTGATGCCGAACATGTCGCGCAAGGCGTCCAGTACGGAATAAAAATCGGCGTGTTCCTCATCGAGCTTGGAGATATAGAAAAGTCTCGGCAGTTTGCGGTCGGAAAGATACTTCCACGCCTTCTCGGTGCCCACACCTATACCGCTCTTCGCGGTCAAAACGATAAGCCCCGATTCGCTGACTCGCAGGGCCTGAAAGACTTCACCGACAAAATCAAAGAAACCCGGCGTGTCGAGAATGTTCAGCTTGGCTCCGCCGAACTCGACCGGCAATACAGTCGCGGAAATAGAAAACTGCCTCTTGATTTCTTCGGGATCGTAATCGCTCACGGTGTTTCCGTCGGCTGCTTTGCCCAAACGGTCGATCGCCTTCGTCAGATACAGCATACTCTCCACGAGCGCCGTTTTTCCGTCTCCTCCGTGGCCGAGAAGACTGACGTTACGAATATCCTTGGTGCTGATCATGATTGAATTCTCCTTCACCATATCTTTCCCCAAACGAAAAATGTCATTTGAAGATATATTATCAAAGAAGCCGTTTGCGGCAAGCATTCGGACGCTTTAATATTTGAATACAAGGCCCGCCGGCAGCGGAAAGCGGCGCCCCGTGGCCCGGGGTCCGCGTTATGGAAAAACCGGGCGGCATAACGGGATAGTGACTCGGACAAAAAACACTTGTTCTTTGACACGCTCAAAGGGGATAACCCCCTTGTTCTGAGCACACACTGAAATATTATAATGCGACAAACAGCGTTATTCAAGAATAAATTTCACCATTGGCGAAAAAACGGCAGGTCAAAGCCGTCCGGTCCCCGACCCGATAAAGAATGTGGGCAGAAGCCAGAGCAGGTTATAAATAAGGAGGTTTGCGGCCGAAGCGGCACTGTAGCTGCCGGACAGGCCCAAAAAGAACATAAACTCAAGGCCGAGCACCGCAGCCCCCAGCGCCAGGAGGCATGACAGGATCGTTCGCCGCGTCAATTTGCGGCAGCCTATCAGCAGGCAGGCAAAGGCGGTGAGGCCTTCGCGGCAGATGATGCCCGAGGGGATGCGGCCGCTTTTTGAGGAATCGGCGAGGGAATGAAACCTTCCGCTTTCCGTCAGGTCCGGGAAAAACATCCTGTCGGTCTTTGTCAAAAACTCCTCCTCTATCATTTCCCTGTCGATCAGAAAATCCTTGAGCGCCAGTATCGGCTTGAAACCGGGTTTGCGCGACAGGATCCTCATTGAAGCCGCAATACTCGGAGAAGCCGAATAGTTTATTATGAAAACGGCGGTCAATACTCTGTTTATCGCGAGGTATATCCCTTTTTTGACCATCAGGGCGCTGTACAGCTCGATCTCCTGCTTTCGCATGAAAGCGCTTGAGCCGATGTATATGTGGCAGCCCTGCACGTCCGCCACATAGCCGCCGCTGTTGTCAAAATGAAGGTTTTCGACAGGCCTGCGCGTGCCGCCCTGTTCGCGCATAAGTTCGAGAAACGGCCGGGCAAGTTCGCTCCCGGACGCGTCGATCACGCTTGCCGAAACAGACAGGACCCATTCTACGGATGACGGGCCTATTATCTTCATGCCGCTCAGAGCCGCTTTGCCGGGAGGGAAGAGATCGCTGTCCGTGATGACCACACCTCCGCCGCGGGAGACTTGTTTCGCTCCTGTCCACGAAGTAACGGCGGCGCCGTAGCTCTGCAGGACTTTGTTCAGCTTTCTCAACGGGAGGGCATAGCAAAGCGAAGACGAGAAGGCGGCGCAGGCGCAGCTGAGTGAAGCCAGTGCCCTGAGAAATCCGGTCAGGCCTCTGCCGTAGAGCAGAACGATCAGTGAGGAAACAATAACAAGGATCAGTATGGCAGGGCATGCAATGGTGAAAAGCCGCTGCGAACCGTCTTCCTCGGTGCAGCTTTCAACAAAATCATTCGGATCGACGCCCTGTTTGATTATAATATCCCCGCCGTCCCAATCGCCGCTGCGCCGGATTACGGCCTGTGGCTCACCGCTGGATAAATACAGCTTGTAGCATGTGCGGTTGGCCCGCAGTTTTGCAAGCAGCCCTAAGCGGAAGAACAGGACCGCGCATGACCCGACAGCGCAGAAGGGGAGCCCCATAGCCTTCTCCGGCGCGACGATGCCTACGATCGCGTGGAGAGCCGAAAAAAGGCAGGCAAAGGCAATAACGCTCTCTGTTCTCGGCTGCAGGATAAGGATATCTTTAACGCCCCGCAGTATTACGTCGAGACCCAGAGCACAGCATGACAGGTGGAGCACGAGCAGCATAGCGGACGAGAACCGGAGGTTCTGACCGAATATCGCCGCCGCGCCGTCGAGCTTGGTGCTCAACGTTATCAGCGCCATAACGGCTGCGATAATTGTCAGAGGCCACATCCGCGCGCGGATCGCCGCAATACGCTTTTCACATAAGCGTGCCGCCTCTTCGGGTGTAACGGTCCGGATCTCGGCATCGCGGCGCTCCGGGTTATTTATCTGCTGCGGCCTGCGGATGGCGTTTGCGAGGTCCGTGGTGTCGGCAGTCATCGCCGAAAACCGTTCGTTCTCCCTCGGTGTTGACGCGGATCCCCGGCGGCTGTCTCCGTCTGAGAAGCCCTCGACGCTTTTCTCGGAGCGCTCGATCTGTCTCCAGACCCAGACTTTTCTTTCCTGCGCCGGCGTCGGCGGGTCCTCGCCCGGCGGGGTTGAGTCTTTTTCGGGCTGACTCTTCTCCTCTTCGGCGGGCGAGCCTGTGTACTCGGCAAGGATCTCCTCAAGAGAGGTGTCGCTGCCGTTTTCTTCAGGTGTAAATACTTTCAGATGCTCACCTCCGGTAACCATTGAGATCTCATTTCAGGCTGCCGCTTATCCTCTGGCGCACGGCTTCAAAAAGAAACACGCCCGCTGCGACCGAAGCATTCAGGGAGGACAAGTGTCCCAGCATTGGAATGGATACGATAAAATCACAGTTTTCCCGCACGACCCGGCTGATGCCTTCGCCTTCGGACCCCACAACAATAGCGCTCGGTCCGCGCAGATCAGCGTCATATAAGCTCGAAGCGCCCTCCGCTGCGGCGCCGAAAACCCATATTCCCCGCTCTTTGAGGCCGCGCAGAGCCGCGCTTATGTTAGGGACTCTTACGATCGGGATATACTCCAGGGCGCCCGACGCGGCTTTTGCCGCCGCTGCCGTCAGCCCGGCGCTGTGCCTCTTGGGTATTATCACTCCGTGGGCTCCGGCGCACTCGGCGGAGCGGACGATCGCTCCGAGATTCCCGGTGTCCGATATACCGTCGCATACCACGATCAGCGGGGGACGCCCGCTCTGTTGCGCCAGGGTGAATATGTCATCGATTGATGCATACTCGGCGGCGGCGGCTACCGCTATGACACCCTGATGGGCGTGCGACAGGCTCATGGAGTCCAGTTTCTTTCTCGAGACCCGAACAACGGGGATGCCGCGCTCAGCCGCGATCGAGGCGAGATGGCGCAGAGAGGAATCCCCTTCTTCGGACACAAACAGCTTGTCTATCGGGCGGCCGCGTTTAAGCGCCTCTGTAACAGCGTTTCGCCCCTCGATCCTCCCGCTGTCGACGCTTTCTATCCTGTCGTCCGTCACAGGCTCTTGATAAGCGAGGAAAGCGATATTATGAGCAGCAGGCAGATCCAGACTATGAGGGATATGCGCTTTTCCTCATTGACGAAGCCGACGACGGCCAGCGCGATCTCCGCGATCACCGCGGCGATAACGAAGGTGAGCTTGTCGATAACAAGCGGGCTGCCCCCGAAATTAATGATCGTAGTGATCTGTGCCGGGCACAGGAGATATATCAGAATATCCGTGATAATTGCCGCCGCCAGAACGCAGATCAGCACAATTTTCCGGCGTTTGTTCTGCTTTGCGCGGTAAGCGGCGTCATAAGAAGCTCGGTCGGTGTAATAAGTGGGCATGTTATATTTCCTTTCGTACCTCAGAGCGCATATTCAATAGCGTTCCCAATGGACTTTATTTTCATCATATCTGTCCTCAAAGGGTTTTTCTTCTCCCTTATACCCGCATGCGACAACGCTGAACGGGACAACGTCCTCGGGAATGGAGAAAAATTCGCGCAGTTTCCGGACCCTGTCCTCGTCGGGCCAGGTACCGATCCACACGCCGCCAAGACCCTCTTCTTCAAGCTGCAATAAAATGTTTTCGGTCGCGGCCGAGAGATCCTCCACCCACCAGAGCATATCATTCATGGTTTTTTTAAGATTCGCAAGCGTGATTATTACAAAAGCGGCGTCCCCGGCCATGGATGAATATCTGCTCATTGACGCAATGAATTTCTTCGCTTCTTCGTCTTTTACGACAATGAACTCCCAGCACTGGGTGTTTCCCGCGCTCGGGGCCTGCATCGCGGCCCTGAGCACCGACGTGATCTTTTCATTGTCTGCCGGCAGCTGCCGGAACTTCCGTATCGAGCGCCTGTTCCTGATGCTTGTCACCATAATTATTCCTCCAAACAGCGTACTTGTTTTAACCTAAAACGCCCGAGCTCACGAGTCCGTACAGGTGCAGAGCGTCTGTCAGGCTGTAATGATCATCAAACCCGAACTCGCGCCCGGCCCCCATCGTGACGAGGATGTAACGTTCTCCATGTATCTCGGTCATGCTCGCAAGGCACTGGCCGGCGGGCGTCGTAAACCCGGTTTTCGCGCCCATGATCTCTCCTCCCCGGAAGGATAAGTCGTACGCTCCGGATAGTAAATAGTTTCTGAGCCGGATGCCTTCGGGCGAAGAGGCCGTCGCGGCTGTCGTATGCTCCGCGGTAGTAAACAGCGTATGGAAAAAATCGTTTTTCAGCGCATAACCAAGCAGGAGGGCGAGGTCGCCGGCAGTGGAATACTGATCGACGTCATGCAGGCCCGTCGGGTTTGTAAAATGGGAGCCTGCCATTCCGAGAGAAGAGGCCTTTTCGTTCATTTTTTCCACGAATCCCCGGATGCTGCCCTCGGTCGCTGTAGCGAGCGCGTTGGCGCAGTCCGCGCCCGACGAGAGCATCAGGCCGTACAGGAGGTCCGATACGGTAACGGTATCGCCCGCCCTGAACCCCGCGACCGACGCGCCGGATTCGAAAAGCCCGCTGAGCATCTCTTCGGTTATCGTGACGAATTCGCCGGTCGGTATTCCGCTTTCAAGAACGACTACTGCCGTGAGTATCTTTGTCAGGGAGGCCGGGTAATTGGGGGCAGACGCGTTGTTTTTATAGACGGTTTCGCCGGTGTCCAGGTTGACCAGCTGAGCACAGGCGCTGAATATGCCCTTGTTGAGTTTTACCTTTACATTTTTAAGGGGCGGAATATTCTCCTCGGAGGCATAGACCTCATACGGGAGAAAACTGGCGGGGTATGTATATTTGCCGCCGGTTATGTCGTGATTTTGCTCTGCGCCGTCCGCAATGTCGTCTGGCTCGCCGCCGCTTTCCCCGGGTGTGTCGCCGTCGTCCGTACCGGCGGATGGCTCATGCGCGTCCGGTCCTTCAGCCGCCGGGTCTATCTTCTCCCCCGGCGCGGAAGAGGAAGGCGGAGAACTCGCGATCTGCCGCAGTTTGTCATTCTCAAAGAAAAAGAACCTGACGGCTGCCGCGGCAAGCAGGACAAGAACCACGACAGGCAATACCAGCGCGAGGACTCTCAGGGCTCCCGATGACGCTCCGCGCTCTTTTGTGGTCCCCCGCTTCACAGCGCCAGCTGAAATCCGAAGACCAGCAATACGCGCGACGTGATGTATAAAGCCATTGCTCCGAATTCACCAAGTTTCATGTTCAGGATTCTGTTTGAGAAAAGCAGCGTAAACGCGTAGTGAACAAGCGCCAGAAGCGCCCCGACAGCAATCAGGATGGTGCTCGTTTTCATATTCGAGAACACGCCGATCGTCGCGCATGCCGGAAATACGCACATATAGAGCAGGAAAAAGCAGGTTTTAAAAACGTCTTTCTGCGGAAGATTGGCATAGATGCGGAAAAAGACGATGATCAGCAAGGTTATGTATACCAGAAAGACAGTGAAATTGATGTGCGGCGCGACGAAAGCCCACAATCCGTTTATATAGCAGCCGGCGGTAAAAAGAGCCACACAGATCGCCATCAGGGGCTCCGCCCATTTATCCGACAGCTTATTCACCACAAGGACCACATTGAAGATCGTCTCGAATATCAGAGCCCCTATGATCCACAGATCACCGTCGAAGTCGTTGATGCTCAGGAAACACAGAAGCAGCGCCGGCGCAATAAGAAGCTGAACGATCCTGGCCGGCAGCTTCAATCTGAGCACGCAGAAGAGCAGTTCGGAAGCCGCCGTCACAATGAAGAATACTAAAGATAAAATGATCAAAACACTTCACCGGCTTCCTTTCTTCATATTTGCATATTCGCGTTATCAATTGTCTGCGCGGACCGCGCTGATAAAGATCCTCTCGTCGCCGTCTTCCGGCGGGCGCAGCACGAGGGTGCCGAAATACCGTATTTGTTCAAACCCGGCGCACTTCAGGCAGTCCTCAAGTTCTTCAATGCCGTAGGCGCGCTGCACGTGCTCCTCCGTATTCAGTTCCCATAACGTACCCCTGCGCTGAAAAAGGTCAACGGTATAGCGGAAGAGCCTGCTGTCCTCGCTGAATTCCGTTCGCCAGACGCAATATACATCCTCGGTCTGGTCGACAAACAAACCGTCGCGGTATTTGCGGAATTTTTCCAGGGTATTTACGTCAAAGATAAAGAGTCCTCCGGGTTCGATAAACTGACTGAGTCTTTTAAACGAACTCTTTAGAGACCTGATGTCCGTAATATAGTTCACGCAGTCGAGCGAGCATACCGCCGCTTCAACCGTCCCGTAAAGATCAAGCGTCCGGAATCCCTGGCAAATGAACAGAGGATTGTCTGGCCTCCTGCAGCCCCGCGACTGACTTGCCACCGCGAGCATCTCGGGTGAGGGGTCGGCTGCCGTTACATCGTAGCCTCTGTCCGAAAGAATATAAGACAGGGTGCCGGTACCGCAGCCGATATCCAGGATCGTTCCGGGTCTCCTGCCGTAAAGAGAAAAGATCTTCTCGTAAAAATCCGCGAACGCGCCGTAATCGATATCCCTCATGAGGTCGTTGTATACGGCGGAGAGCGACCCGTAGGGGATCATGCGTCCCGGTCCAGCCTGGATATCACTTTGTCATACCCGCCCGTGCCGTAGTTCAGGGTCCTGTTTACGCGGCTTATAGTCGCGCTGCTGGCGCCCGTTTTTTCCAGTATCTCGTTGTAGCTGTGCCCCTGCCTGAGCAGCCTCGCCACCTCAAAGCGCTGCTCCAGAGCCGCGAGCTCGGCTACGGTGCACAGATCCACAAAAAAATCGTAGCACTCCTGAGCGTCTTTGATCAGGAGGATCGAGCGGTAAAGCGTATCGTCTTGCATTTCATACTTTTTTGTATTTTTCATATGCCTGAGTGTTCCTTTCCGGCTCTTCAGCAACTTGTGGGCAATGCGCCTGTATCGCCTTCCGGTTCCGTCATGGCGGCATTTATCCCGCAGAACGAAAAATGACCGGAATGTGCCGTTTCGGCAGCATTTTTTCAGGCGCGGCGCAGAATCCGATTTACTCTACCATAATGCTTTAAGAAAGTAAAGCGCGGCGCGGGTAAATCGGGCAGATCCCCCGGCAACAAATCGGCGTATTTTGAATAAGATGCACCGGGGGCGGTTACTATGGTCCGCAAAGACAGGGGCGCTGCGGCGCCCGGGGTTTATGAGCGTACATTTCTTGCGGATGGAGAAAAGATACTCTCTGTCCGCATCACATATCCGCTGGCCGGCTGGGATTGCGAAAACAGAGGGCTCAAGCGCATCGAGAAATTCTATAAGAAGATATTCGGGAGCTTTCAGAAGTATTGTCAGAACCGCCTGCGTACGGAGGCTGAACAGGACAGAAAAACCTGTCTTGAGCAGGGGATAAAGTTCAAGCCGTATCACGCGAGCCTGTGCCACAGCGTCACGTATTATTCCGACGGAATTCTCAGCATCTTCTATGACAGGCGTGAAGAAAAAGACTCTACGCAGAGATTCCTTGCGAGGTACTCGGAGACCTGGCATACGCGCAGCGGAAAACTATTTGAGATGAAGGATTTTTTCGGCGGGGGAAGACACTGGAAGAAGGACGTCATCGCAGCTGTATCCGCGGCCGCGGAATACGCCGTGGCGGAAGGAAACGACGTTCTCTATCCGGACTATGCGAAACTGATCCCGAGATATTTCAGCGCGCGCAGGTTTTATCTTACGAGCAGAGGCGTGGCGGTCTTCTTCCAGCCGTGCACACTGGGACCTCCGGAAGAAGGGGTGCCCGTGTTCGAGATCCCCTTGACGGAACCTGTGACCGACGAAGAGGAGGAGACTATTTTGTGAGAGTGCGCCGCACGGCGTCTTTCCAGGCGTTCAGGGCGGCGGCTCTTCGCGATTCGTCCATCGAGGGTAAAAACACACGGTCCGTATCGCGCTGCCTGAGAAGGTCTCTGCAGTCCGCCCAGACTCCCGCGGCCAGCCCCGCCAGATATGCCGCCCCCGCCGCGGTCGTTTCGACCATGGACGGGCGAATGACTGGGATATTGAGAAGATCTGCCTGAAACTGCATCAGAAAGTCGCTGGCCGACGCCCCGCCGTCCACACGCAGCTCTTTCATCGGGGCGGACATCCCGGCTTCCATCGCGTCGATAAGCATCGCCGTCTGGAAAGCGATGCTCTCGAGCACCGCACGGGCTATATGAGCCCGGCCGGTCCCTCTCGTAATGCCGCATATCAGCCCGCGGGCGTCCATATCCCAGTACGGCGCTCCGAGACCTGTGAAAGCCGGGACCATGTAGACGCCTCCCGTATCCGGGACGCTGCCGGCGAGGTCGTTGATCTGCGGCGAGGACTCAAAGAAACCAAGCTCGTCTCTGAGCCACTGTATTGCGGAACCCGCGTTGAAAACGCTGCCTTCGAGGCAATAAGTCGTCATGCCGCGGACAGTCCATCCGACGGATGAAACAAGCCCGGAGCTGCTGCTCAATATCTCTCCGCCCGTATTCATGACAGCGAAGCATCCGGTTCCGTACGTATTTTTTGTCATGCCCGCATCAAAACAGCACTGGCCAAAGAGCGCTGCCTGCTGGTCGCCGGCCGAGCCGCACACGGGGATGCCCTCCAGCGCTTCAAGCCCGGGTATCCCCGGCTTGATTCGGCCGTAGATCTCGCTGTTTTGCACAGGCTCCGGCAGTATGCTCCGCGGGACACCGAGCGCATAGCACAGCTCGTCGTCCCAGCGCAGGTTTTTTATGTCGAAGAGCATCGTCCTTGAGGCGTTTGAATGATCCGTTACGTGGCGGCCCGTGAGGTTCCATATGAGCCAGCTGTCGACGGTACCGCCGAGAAGGAGGCCGCCGGCTGCGCGCTCATACAGACCGTCGACGTTGTCTAGCATCCATTTGAATTTCGTACCCGAGAAGTAGGCGTCTATCAGAAGGCCGGTCTTCTCCTTCACGTAGCCACCGAGGCCCTCTTTTTCCAGAGCCTCGCAGATGTCCGCCGTGCGCCTGCACTGCCAGACTATCGCATTGTATACACTCTTCCCGCTGACGGGGTCCCAAAGAATGGCCGTCTCGCGCTGATTTGTTATTCCGACGGCCTCGATATCGGCAGGAGATAACCCGCTCGCTTCGAAGGCTTCGCTGAGAGCCCGGGCAGCTGTTGCAAACAGTTCCTGCGGGTCATGCTCGACCCATCCGGGCCTGGGGTAATACTGTGTTACAGGATGCCGGGCTATTGAGACGACATGCCCGTCAGGCGCGAAGACGAGCGCCCTTGAGCTTGTCGTGCCCTGGTCTATTGCAATGATATATCCGCCCATAAAAGTCCTTTCCGTACGCTGCGCCGTGCGCAGTTAAGGTCCCGTGTAATTGCTTACGGTTTGAACCTCATTTTACGTACAGGGTGAAGACGCAGTCTTCACCCTGTACGATCGAAAGCGTCGTATCGCGAACAATCAATCCTTGAAAGATATGCCGTAGACGTTCACGTCCACTTTGCTCACGGTCAGGCCTGTAACAGCCTCTATCGTCTCCTTGACAGCCGACTGCACCGCTGAAGCGACGTCAATGATCGTGTGGCCGTATCGCACGAGAATGTTGCACTCGATCGCGACCGTACCCGAGGGGGGCGTGGAAAAACTCAGCCGCACAGCCCTTGCGAGCCGTTTTTTATCGGCTGTCTGACTGCCTCCCGCTGTTTTGCAGCATCCGGGTATGCAAACGCCCGACACGTCAAGCATCGTTGCCGCAGCGATGACCGCTATGACCTCTTCGCTGATGTTTACCGTGCCGCCTTCTTCGATACTGGTTATATATTCCTTTGATTCACCCATTGGAGCCTCCTGTTCTAAATACCTCTGCCGGGGCAGTGGGGACACGTACTGTCTTCGCTTATCTGCGTTCCCTGCCGCGAAGAACGCAAAGAGCGGAAAAAAGTCTGTAGAAGCCCCGCACATTCTTCGGAGAGCAGGCCGCCGAACGATGCGGGTCTGTGGTTGAGCGGAAAAGAGAAAAGATCGAATACGCTTCCGCAGGCTCCCGCCTTGGGGTCCTTCGCTCCGAAATAGACGTTGGGGATGCGGGCGTTTACGACTGCTCCCGCGCACATGGGGCACGGTTCGAGCGTTACGTAGAGGTCGCACATGAAAAGTCTCCATCCCCCGAGCCGGCGGCAGGCGGCCGCGATGGCCTCAATCTCGGCATGGGCGACAGCGCTGCGGTCCCTTTCACGCCTGTTGCGCCCCTCGCCGACTATCTCTTCGCCGTGGACTATTACGCATCCGACGGGGACCTCGCCGTCAGACATGGCCTCCTCGGCAAGCGTGAGTGCGCGGCGCATGAATCTCTCGTGCATGGATCAGGTGTCGTCAGAATTGATAAGTCCGTAATTGCCGTCTTTTCTGCGATAGACGACGGCGAATCTGTCCTCGTTGGCCGAATTCCTGAACGCATAGAAATCGTGTTCCAGCAGGTTCATCTGAAGCACCGCCTCCTCGGGAGGCATCGGTTTCATCGAGAAAGTCTTTGTGCGGATTATCTTGAATTCCTCTTCATCTTCATCCTCGGTGTAATAGCCCGAAGCGGGGACAGCGTCTTTGGCAAACGCGCCGGAGCGCAGCTTTTTCTCAAGGCGTGTCTTATTGCGGTGGATCTGCTTCTCAATCGCCGCCACTGCGGAGTCTATTGAGGCGTACATATCGTTGGTTGTTTCGCTGACACGGAAATAAAGACCGCTGCTGCGGACAGTGAGCTCCACTTTATGCCGGCCGCGCTCGATTTCGTAAGTTACAAAGGATTCCGCATCCTGCTTAAAGTAGCGGTCAAGTTTACCGATCTTTTTCTGCGCATACTCGTTGAGAGTGTCGGGTATGGCAATTTTTTTGTCAATAAAAGTAAACTTCATTTCAGGAACCCCTTTCAATATCCGTGGGAACGCTGCAGGTATTTTCAGTCCCCATTTTTCTGTGCAGCCGCTGCACGGTAGCGGCTGCCCTGCAGATATATTATACCATGAGTCGGCATCTCTAACAACCGCTAATTAAGGCAAATAACAGCTCAAAGCCCCGAAGCTCCCTTTGCGGGGCAACAGCGGCGAGCTACAGCACGGGCGGCAGTATCTCGATCTCGAGCCCCCTGTCAGCCGCGTATGCGACGGTTCGGGACGTTCCCCCCGGTGAACCGTCAAAAACGGCGATCAGCATCGAGGAGTTCTGGACCATGTAGCGGTTGCGCCTGTGCATGCAGTCGTAATCGTATTTTGCGCTGACTACGCTGATCATGTCGCTCTGTGCGAGAAGCTTCATATATCGCTCTTTCCCGGCGCGAGGCCAGGCGCGGCTCTGTGTGGGGCAGGGGACGGCCGCTTCGATCCGGACGCCGCAGCGCGAGCTGCGGAGCTTCATGACCGCCTCAAAGAACAACATATCGCTGCCCCTGGCCATACCGCAGATAAAGTGCCGCTTCCCGGCCTCATATGCCCTTTCGAGGCTGGCTTCAAGACGAGCGAGAAGATTCAGGCACAGGGGATCCTGTTCGTTGGTTCCCCAGGGCAGCTTTTCCGGGCGGTGGCCCGTGAAACAACACGTTATCGCTCTTGTGGAGTCGCATGGTCTCATGGCATAATCCTCCGGGCCGTGCGGGATGTTCCGAAATCGCGGGACGCGCCGGCAAACAAAATCTGTTCATGTTTATGAAATTTTCTTAAAGCGCTTGCATTCCGTATCTGGGCCCGGTATAATAATTACGCATTTGAAAAGATGTCTTCAAGGCGAGGTGTAAATCCTCACCGGCGGTAAAGCCCGCAAGCGCGACAGCGCACGAACCGGTTAGATCCCGGTGCCGACAGTAACAGTCTGGATGGGAGAAGACGTGCAGTGCCGGCCTTTGTCGGAAACACGCACCCGGAAGACTTATCTTTCGGGTGTAATTTTTCGAAATGAGGTAGAGACAATGAGGTTAACCACAAAGACACTCGCTTTCGGAGCAATGCTTATCGCGATTTCGGTCATACTTATCTGGGCTGTCCGTTTCCCGATCTTTCCCGCCGCAGCGTTCCTGGAATACGATTTTGCCGATATTCCGATAATCCTCGGCACATTCGTCTACGGGCCCGTCATGGGACTGATACTGACCGTGGCCGCCTCCGTTATTCAGGGGTTGACAGTGAGCGCGAAGAGCGGGCTCTACGGAATACTGATGCACATAATAGCGACAGGGGTGTTTGTAATTGTCGCCGGAAGTATATACAGCGCGGGAAAGTCGAAGAAAAGAGCGGTTCTTGCTCTCGGGTGCGCACTGGTCGCCGAGATCGCGGCAATGGTGATCGCGAACCTTTTTATCACACCGCTGTTTATGGGGGTCCCGCGCGCGGCTGTGGCCGGAATGCTGCTCCCCGTGATCATACCGTTCAACGCGATAAAATTCGGCGCAAACTCGATCATCCTGTTCTTCATATATAAACCGATATCCAAGTGGGTAAAAAAAGAAGTGAGCAGGAAAAAAGAGCGGGCGCTCGACAACTGATAAAAGCCTTTGCCGACAGCCGGCGCGATGCCCGTCAGTTCACGTCACCGGAGCAGGCGGCGCTGCCGCGCAGGGCTTTGAGCACATTCTCCCATCGTTTAAACGAAGACCTCTGAAAAGTTTAACCTGAAAACCGCTGCCGCAGATTCCTGCTGGGATCTGCGGCAGTGATAATTACGGGGGCCGACAGTATTTATATGTTTGCGGCGCTCCTGAGATCCCGGACTCTGTCGGTCCGCTCCCAGGGGAGATCGAGCTCCGGACGGCCGAAGTGGCCGTAAGCCGCCGTCTGGAGATATATGGGCCTGCGGAGCCCGAGCGTCTCGATGATCGCGCCCGGCCGGAAGTCGAAAACTTCCCGGGCAATATCCGACAGCCGGCTGTCCGGAATTATACCGGTGCCCCTTGTGTCCACGAACACGGAGACGGGATGCGCTACGCCGATGGCGTATGCCAGCTCGATCTCGCATTCGGATGCCAGTCCTGCGGCCACGATGTTTTTTGCGGCGTAACGCGCCATATATGAGGCGGATCTGTCGACTTTCGTGGGGTCTTTTCCCGAGAAAGAGCCGCCGCCGTGCGCGGCGCGACCGCCGTATGTGTCGGCTATGATCTTCCGTCCGGTGAGGCCCGAATCCCCGACAGGGCCGCCCGTAACGAATCTGCCCGTAGGGTTGATATAGATCTTCGTGTCACTGTCGATAAGCGAGGCTAACGTCGGCAGGATGACAGCGTCCATTATTCCGCTGCGGAGATCTCCGGCGGACACGTCCGGGTCGTGCTGCGCCGACACGACGACGGTGTGCACCCTCTCTATGGAACCGTCGGAACCGTACTGGACTGTCGTTTGAGCCTTTCCGTCCGGGCGCAGCCACGGCAGCATCCCTGTTTTACGCACATCGGCGAGCTTTTTGGTAAGCTGGTGTGAAAACGTGATCGGTGCCGGCATGAATTCCGGTGTCTCTTTGCAGGCATAGCCGAACATCATGCCCTGGTCTCCGGCACCTATAAGATCGAGCGGGTCGGAGCCGCTGGAGCGGGATTCAAACGATTGGTTCACTCCGAGTGCGATATCCGGGCTCTGCTCATCTATTGACGTGATCACGCAGCAGCTAGAACCGTCAAAGCCGTATTCCGGCTTGTCGTATCCTATCGAGCGTATCACGTTACGGGAGATATCCGGGATATTGACGTAGCAGCTCGTGGTGATCTCTCCAAACAGGAATACGAGGCCTGTCGTTACAGAACACTCACATGCGACGCGGGCGGCGGGGTCATTGGCAACGATAGCATCCAGAACGGCGTCCGAGATCTGATCGCAAATCTTATCGGGGTGTCCTTCGGTGACTGATTCGGACGTAAAAAGGTGTCTGCCGTTTTTACTCATGTTATTCTTCCTTTTCTCTTTGTAAGGGTCATATTATTCTTTCGCCTGGGTCTCATATTGTCCAGCCTTCAAGGTAGCTGCGCTGTTTTTCGGTGAGTTTGTCTATGGAGAGGCCCGCGGCCCGAAGGCGCATCATGGCGACCTCCGAGTCGATATCCTCGGGGACGTCGTAAACTCCGGGCGGCAGTTCATCGCGGTGTTCGAGAAGATAGCGCAGCGCGAGCATCTGTACCGAGAAGCTCATATCCATGATCTCGGCGGGATGACCGTTTCCGGCAGCGAGATTGACGAGCCGCCCTTCCGCAAGGAGGTTGAGAGTGCGCCCGTCTCGCATCGTATATCCTTCGATACCGTCGCGGAGGGGCCTGTGTTTTATGCAGAGCCTCTCCAGATCGCCGACAGAAACCTCCACGTTGAAGTGGCCCGCGTTCGCAAGAAAAGAGTTGTCCTTCATTTTCATAAAATGCTCCGCGGTGATAACGTCCCTGCAGCCCGTTGCGGTAATAAAATAGTCTCCCAGCGGAGCCGCTTCCTCCATCGTCATAACCCTGAAACCGTCGTTATAGGCCTCGAGCGCCTTGAAAGGGTCGACCTCCGTGACGATCACGTCGGCTCCCAGGCCCCTGGCGCGCATAGTGATGCCCTTTCCGCAGTAGCCGTAACCCGCCGTTACAACCGTTTTTCCCTGTACGGTGAGGTTTGTTGTCTGCATTATCGCGGTCCAGACGGACTGCCCCGTGCCGTACTTATTGTCATAGTACCGCTTGCTTTTTGCGCCGTTGACGTTCATCATCGGGCATATGAGCCCGCCTGCGCGGCTGCGGGCCATCAGGCGGTGGATACCTGTTGTCGTCTCCTCGCAGCCCCCTATCAGACAGCGCGCAAGATCGGGCCTCGAATCCGACAGGATCGATATCAGATCTCCGCCGTCGTCGATTATCAGTTCGGGCGAAAATGAAAGCGCGTGGGTCAGATGATCGGTATATTCCTTTTCGGTCGCACCGCAGACAGCGTAAACCGGAACACCAAGTTCGCAAAGGCCCGCGGCGACGTCGTCCTGGGTGGAAGAAGGGTTGCATCCGGTAGCGCGAACGTCAGCACCGGCCTCGCGCAGAGCGAGGGCGAGGTTTGCTGTCTTTGCCTCCATGTGCACAGAAAGCGTTATCCGGCGCCCTTCAAACGGGCGCAGGGCGGAAAAAACCCGGCGGATCTCATTCAGTGCGGGCATAAAAGTGCGCGCCCATTCGATTTTTTGAATGCCGTGCTTTGCAAGACGGGGATCTTTTATTATACTCATGGAAACACATCTTCCTTCGGTGCGAATACTTCAATAAAATATCACAGACAAAAACGAATATCAAGACTGCCGGAGCTTGGAAAGAGTTATAATGGATATTGTGCCGATTATTCCGGGTAATCTGGACGGGAATACGGCACGGTGATATACTGAGTGGCGGTTAACATACGAAAATCGCGCGCAGCTCACAGGCGTGCGCGTCGAATACGGTCCCGGCATAAAAAACTGGAAATCACGGGGGTGCTCAATGAAAATATACCGGATGTTTGACAGGTTCTGCGCGCGAAACGAGCGATACGGCATAAAGAACCTGATGATATATATTGTGGCCGGCAACGTTATTGTATTTTTGCTCTCAATGATCGACCCGCGCGGGATAATCCCGGCTTTCCTGAGTTTTGACCGGTATAAAGTGCTGCAGGGACAGGTCTGGCGGCTCCTGACGTACGTGATCGTACCGCGTGTGGGCAGGGGGGCTTTCGGCGCGTTTTTATTTGCGATCATGCTATATTTCTATTACACGATCGGCAAGGTCCTTGAAAGCCGGTGGGGCTCGCTGAAGCTCACTATATTCTATTTTCTCGGTACGCTCATCACGTCTGTTTTCGCGATCCTGCTTCGCGCCGCGGCTGACGCTTCATATATAAACCTCACGCTGTTCCTTGCGTTCGCAACGCTCTATCCCGATATGCGGGTCATGTTCTTTTTCGTGATCCCCATACGCATCAAATACCTTGCCTATTTCGCACTGGGGCTTGAATTGTTGTCGGTCGTTGTGAATTTCAGGCTGTTTCCCGCAAATATGCTGCCTCTTGCGGCGCTCCTTAACTACGCGCTGTTTTTCCTCCCGTTTATTACATCGCTGCTGCGCTCCGCGCGGTACCGCAGATCCGACAACGTCATCAACTTCAAACAAGCAAAGAGACAGGCCGAGAAGCAATACCGGCAGGCACAATACAGGCACAAGTGCGAGGTTTGCGGGAAAACGGACACGGCTTACCCCGATCTCGAGTTTCGCTACTGCTCAAAATGCAGCGGCTACCACTGTTACTGCCAGGACCACATATCAACCCACGTCCATGTCGTCTAGCTGATCAGCCCGGCCCGGCCGTTCTTTAAGGTATCATGATCGGACTGCATTTCCACTCCAGGCCGCCGGGGCGGGCTTCCAGGCCGGGGCGCGCGAGTTCAAAGACGTCTGTTGCGCGGACGACGGCCTCAAACTGCGAACGCGCTTTTCCGGACAGGTGTTTCACCGAAGCCGGTTTTGTGAGTACGGGCAGCTTGAACCCGCCGGCGCGGGCGTGCAGAAATTCGCGCCCTTTCCGGTTTGCGCCGAGAAGGCGGATATATGCCGGCTCCTGGGACATGAAGTCCCTGTCGAGGCCGAGCACAGCGCACAGCACGAGCCGCCTCAGGCGGCTTTGCGCGTAACGCTTCGATTTCAGCATCTCGACGACCCGTTCGGGGCTCCCGGCCTCGCGGCACACGTTTTTGAGCTTGTTTTCAAGACCTTCGCCGCAGCGCGGGAGCTTTGCGATCTGTTCGGATGAAAGGCTCCTGAGCGAGTGCATAAGCGCCTTTGTGCAGTTGCTCTGCAATACGGGGGCGATCCGGGCGGAGAATTCCTCACGGATCATCTCAGCCGTTGCCTCCGGCACGAAGGGGGAGACGTCGCTCCCCTCGAGGAGCAGTCTGCGGACGGCGGAGGATGAGGTGCGAAGCGGGTCACCCGGTACGAAAGGTTCGCGCTTGAGCGTGAAAGGTATGATACCGGACCCTGTGCGCCGGATCGCTTTTATATACTCAATACCAAGCAGGTTGTTCGGGGTCTTGAGGACGTGCGATATGTCGGGGAGCATCTCGCCGAGCGCGGCCTGGGCGCAGGACGCGTAGGAACTTCCGCTTTTCAGCTTTTTTACAATGAGCGCCGAGAACTCCTTTGTGAGCATCGCTTCGGCGGCAGCCTCGAGCGGTGCGATCTCTCCGACCTCGCTCCCGAACGAGATGTAGTCCGCACCGACGGCGTTCAGGATCCTGACGCCCTGCAGAGCGAAATCTTCGCTTGAAGAGAGCGAACCGCTCAGCGGCATCTCGAATACGATGTCGGCCGCCGAGAGAGCGCAGCGGGCGCGCGAATGCTTTGAGAACATGGCAAAAGCGCCTCTTTGAGTGAAATTACCGCTCATCACGCAGATTATCACGCTCTCGGGGCCCATCATGGCCCTTGTATATGCGATGTGGTGGGCGTGGCCGTTGTGAAACGGGTCATATTCACATAAAATACCAATTGTATTATAATTTTTCATAGTATCGCCCTAAAAATCATTTTTTGTCTTGAAATGACTGCTGTTGTGGAATAAAATGAACAAATGTAGAAATATTTTTTACATTATTTCACGGACCTGGTGTTCACGGGACATTTCACGGGACATGAAATAATGATTATACGCTTATTGCGCCGGGAGACATTGACATGAAAGTACTAGTAATAAACGCGGGGAGCACGTCCCTGAAATACCAGCTTATCGAACCGGAAACTCAGACCGTGATGGCAAAGGGAGTGTGCGACCGCATCGGCCTGGACTGCGGGTTCATAAAGCATTCCTCTTTGAAAGAGAGCTCGTATAAAGCCGAGATCGACATGAAAGACCACGCGAAAGCTATCCAGGTCGTCCTGGAGATCCTTCAGGACAGCAAGCACGGCGTCATTCAAAGCCTCAGTGAGATAGACGCTGTCGGTCACCGCGTCGTACACGGAGGCGAGGAGTTCTATCAATCGGTCCTCATTGATGAGAACGTGATGAACTCTATCGAAAAATGCGTGGCAATAGCGCCGCTCCACAACCCCGCAAACATTACGGGGATCAGGGCCTGCGCGAGCGTCATGGGAGATCTGCCGCAGGTCGCCGTGTTTGATACGGCTTTCCATCATACGCTCCCGCCGGAGGCGTATATGTACGCCGTTCCGTATGAGTACTACAAGAAATACGCTCTTCGAAAATACGGGTTCCACGGGACGTCTCACCGCTATGTGTCAAAAAGAACGGCACAGCTGCTCGGGAGACCGCTGGAGGAACTGAGGCTGGTCGTATGCCACCTCGGGGGAGGCTCGTCGGTGTGCGCCGTAAAATACGGCAAGTCCGTCGATACGTCCATGGGATTTACGCCGATGGACGGGCTGCCTATGGGCACGCGCTCAGGAAGCATAGACGCGGGGGCCGCCCTCTACATGATAACACAATTCGGTCTGAGTCCACAGGAGCTTGTGGAAATTCTCAATAAAAAATCCGGTGTACTGGGTGTCTCGGGCATATCTTCCGATTTCCGTGATCTCGAGATCGCTGCCGCGGAGGGGAAGGAGAGGGCCATGCTTGCAAGAAAAATGTTCAGCTATGCGGGCAAGAAGATGATCGGCTCGTACATCGCCGCGATGGGCGGTGTCGACGCGATCGCGTTCACCGGCGGAATAGGCGAGAATGACGAGGGAATGCGGGCGGGGTTCGTTGAAGGCCTCGAGTGTTTCGGCATTGAGCTCGATCTCGAAAAGAATAAAGGAAGGCGCACCGAGGGCGTCATCAGCAAGCCCGAATCGAAGGTCACCGTCCTGCTCGTTCCGACAAATGAGGAACTTATGATCGCGCTCGACACGAAAGAAATAATCGATTCGCTCGCCGGTAAAAAATGACTTTAGAGCTGGAAAACCTCCAAAAACAGCGGAAGGACATGCCGGGATCACTTTGCCGAAAGATGTGCATGACAGCATCACCCGGTGTTGCCGATATTATTCGATATGGCAAAATAGACGAACTTGACAAGACTAATTGTCTACAATAGGAAAAAAAATCAGCGTATTTGGTGAAAATACAAAAAGTGGCGTGATATTTTTTGTTGTTTCCTATTGATATATGCATAAAAATATATTAATATAGTTTCCCTGGATAAAATCAGTATTTGATTGCCCCGGGAGGCTGCGACCTGCTTCGGCGTGTTGTCCGTACGACATGTCGGAGCGGGCGATCGCAGTATTGAAGGGCGGCTGCCGTCGCCGGGCGACCGGCGGACAGGCTGCTGTTTTTTAGGAGGGAACATTTTGGCCAGCAAAGTATTCCAAAGTGTAATAACGCAACTTCATGAGGCGACTGACAGAAGTCTGGGCGTTATTGATTCGGAAGGGGTAATTATAGCCGCGAGCGATACATCCTACATCGGACTTCCGTGGACGGAAGCTCTGACCACAATCTCTGCCTCCAAGAACAAGCTGGCAGTATGGGAGGGAAAGACGTTCAGAGTCTTTTCCACGCACGGGCCGAAAATGGAGTACGCCGTATTCATATCCGGTACTGATTCCGTCGCGGAGAGCTTTTCACAGATGGCGGCCATAGCGCTGAAGATAGTAAAGGCGAACTGTGATGAGAAGTATGACAGGGCGACATTTATAAAAAACGTCATCACAGACAACGTGCTGCCCGGCGACGTGTACTTAAGAGCGAAAGAACTAGGATTCAGCATCGACGCCATGCGCGCCGTATTTCTCATTCGGCAGAAGGGGCGCTCGGACGGGGGGATCTTCGACGCGGTCCAGGCGGCGTTTGCCGACAACGAGGGAGATTACGTCCTCAATATAAATGAAACGGACGTTGTATTCATAAAGCTGGTCGACGAGAACGCCACCGAGGAGGCTATGTGCGAATATGCCGCGAAGATAGAAAAAGAGATCGCAAGGGTCTGCGGCAGAAGCGTCATGATAGGTATCGGCAGCGTGTCGAACTATCTGCGCGAGATCGCGACCTCCTATAAAGAGGCGCAGGTGGCTATCCAGGTAGGCAAGATTTTCTACTCTGACAAGAAGATAATTCATTATCAGAACCTCGGGATCGGCCGCCTCATCTATCAGCTCCCCACGACTCTGTGCGAGATGTTCCTTGCGGAAGTGTTCAAGAAGAACAACATAGATTCACTCGACCAGGAGACTCTTTTTACGATCCAGAGATTTTTCGAAAACAACCTCAACGTATCGGAAACCTCCAGGAAACTGTTCGTTCACAGGAACACGCTCGTTTACCGGCTCGAGAAGATCAAGAAGCTCACCGGACTGGACCTGCGCGAGTTTGACGGTGCGATCGTTTTCAAAGTTGCTCTGATGGTGAAAAAGTATCTTGACTCGCGCGAGAGCAAGCCCATGAAGACCTGAGGTATTATGGTACGGTTTATTGACGTTTACAAAGAATACGACAACGGGACCAAGGCGATAAACGGAGTCACCTTTACGATAAACGACGGCGAGATGGTATTCCTCGTGGGGCCGTCGGGGTCGGGGAAGTCGACTATTATCCGCCTTATCAACGCGGAAGAAAAACCGACATCGGGAAAGCTGATGGTCAACGGCTACAATTTCAGCATGATGCGGCCGTCGGATATACCATTTATGAGAAGGACACTGGGCGTCATTTTTCAAGATTTCCGCCTGATCGAAAAGAAGACGGTGCTTGAAAATGTCGCCTTCGCAATGCGCGTTATCGGCGCGTCGAAAAGGGAGATTGAAAAGCGGGTACCTTATGTGCTCGACCTTGTCGGACTCTCCAATCAGGCCGACAGATATCCCGACAAGCTCTCGGGGGGGGAACAGCAGCGTGTAGCCATTGCCCGCGCTCTGGTCAATAACCCCGAAATGATCATCGCCGACGAACCGACAGGCAACCTGGATCCCGCGCGCAGCCTGGAGATCATGCTGCTGCTTGAACGGATCAACGAGCTCGGCACTACAGTTCTGATCGTGACTCACGAGAAGACGCTTGTCGACAAGCTCACGAAGCGGGTAATAGCGATCGACAACGGCAAGATTGTGAATGACGAGACGGGTGGGTACTTCGGGTATGAAGAAGGACAATACGAATAAAGAGAACCTCAGTGCAAGAAAACTGAGGAGCAGGGGAAAAGCCGGGCGCACGAGTCCCCTGTATTTTATAGCCGAGGGCGTCCGCAGCGTATTTTTGCACTCGTTCATGTCTTTTGCCGCGGTCATAATCGTGGTAGCCTGTCTGCTTATCGGCGGGTGTTTCGCGCTGGTCGTCATAAATGTCGACGCCATGGTCGACGAGCTCGAACAGGAGAACGAACTTATCGCCTATGTCGACGATTCGTATACAGAAACGGAGTCCAGAAGTCTGAGCTCGGTGATAAATCTGATCGACAACGTTGCCTCGTGCACTTTCGTGACAAAAGAGGAGGCGCTGCAGAAGTTCATTGCGAGCCATGAGGATCCCGGCCTGTTTGCGGGCACGGATGCCTCCGCGCTTAGGGACCGCTACCATATCGTGCTTGAAGATATTACGCTGATGGCGGAAACCAAGGCTCAGCTTGAGGCGACCGAAGGCATTGCCAAGGTGAGCGCCTATATAGAGCTTGCGCAGGGTTTTGCGACGGTGCGCAACGTTCTGCGCATAGTGTCGTACGTTATAGCCGGTATCCTGCTCGTTATATCCGTGTTTATAATCTCAAACACAGTAAAGCTCGCCACTTTTAATCGCCGGGAAGAGATAGCTATCATGAAGACGGTCGGCGCCACAAACAGTTTTATTCGCTGGCCGTTTGTAATTCAGGGTATGATACTGGGTTTCACGTCGGCATTCGCTGCATTTTTCCTGCAGTGGGCCGTCTATAATTTCGTGCAGAGGGCCGTCATGAGGACCGATTACCTCGGGATCATCTCTGTCATACCGTTTGAGAGATGCGCATCCTTTATGATAGTTGTCGATCTGGTCGTCGGATTCCTTGTCGGCGTTTGCGGCAGCTCGCTTGCGATAAGCAAATACCTTAAGAAATAGGCGTTCTCCGCCTCACGGGCTGCGCCGCAGGCTGATCCCGGACACACGGCTGCAGACCGGATCTGTATGGAGGGACACAATGTCTAAGAAAAACAGAAGGTCCGTCGTATTTGTTCTTGTGGCTGTTTTAGCTTTATTGATCATACTTCCGACTATCGCAATGATAATCTCCTACGCGAGGGCCGTAACTTCCGAGGATATACAGAAGCAGATAGACTCGCTGAAGGAGGAGGCCTCGGATCTTACGGACAAACTCAACGCGATAAGGGACAAGCTGCAGCAGGTCGCTGCCGAGGAACGCAGTCTGAGCGAGCTCAAAAAAGCGCAGGACGAGCAGATCGAACTGACGCGGCTCGAGATCGAGAACACGGTGGCACAGATACAGCAGTACGGGCTTCTTATAGCGTCTAAACAGGAGGAGCTTGACAACGCCGTGGCGCAGGAGGCGGAGCGGCGATCGCAGCTGCAATCAAGGCTGCGCGCCATGGAGGAAAACGGCAGCGTCTCTTACATAGCCATAGTCTTCAAGGCGACCAGTTTTTCGGACCTGCTTGACAGGATCGAGATGGTCAACGATTTGATGAGCTATGATCAGAGTGTACTGGATTCTCTGAAAAAGGCTCAGGAAAAGATAGACGCGGCCAGGGAGAGCCTGGAGAAAAACAAGGAAGCCCTGAACTCGTCTAAAGCTCTTCTGGAAGAGAAGCGCGCTCAGCTCGCAGTTCAGATCGCCCAGGCGGACGAGACGCTTCTCGCCCTTCACGAAGAGAAGAAGATCTACGCCGAGGAGTACGAGAAAGTCGAGCAGCAGGAGAACGAGATCTGGGAGCGGATCGACGAGCTCACCGAGCAGTACGAGAAAGTAAAAGCGGCGGAAGTCGAAGCGGCCAGAAAAGCGGCCATTGAAGCCGCCAAGAAGAACAACTCCTCCTATACATACAATCCGAACAGCGATTCGTCGTTTGCCTGGCCGGTGAGCAACTATACGATAACGTCTCAGTACGGGATGAGGTACCACCCTATTCTGGGCGTGTATAAGCTGCATACCGGTGTCGACATCGGCGCAAGCTCCGGCTCGACGATACGCTCTGCGAAGAGCGGCTGGGTAACGGTGGCGGATTACAGCTACGCGTACGGAAATTACGTCGTTGTCTCTCACGGAAACGGAGAAGTGACATTATATGCGCACATGAGCTCATATACTGTTTCAGCCGGGGATTACGTTCTGCAGGGCAGCACGCTCGGGTATGTCGGCAGTACCGGGTACTCGACCGGCCCGCACCTGCATTTTGAGATCAGGATAAACGGGGCGTACACCGACCCGCTGAATTATTTCAACCTGAATTTTTACTTTGCATGACCGGTGTCCCGGGAGAAAATGATGAGCGAATTCGAAAAAGAGAATACGGAACAATATGAAAGCCATAATAATGCGCAGCCCGGGCACTCCCCGGCGCACTTTCGGTCCCCGGAAAACCCGGGGAGAAAGAGAAGACGGGACGTCCGCATCCTCTCGGCACTGTCATTGTTCCTTGCGGTGCTGCTCGGGATCTCGATTTGGCTTCATTTTTCTGATCTTGCCCGCATAAACCGGCTTCTCGGGGAGCTGCGGGAGAGCGAATACATCATTGAGAGCTACAGAACGGTAGTCGAGGCCGCAGAGTACATCAAGAGGGAGTTCATCGGTGAGACCGACGCCGCCGCGATCAAGGACGGGGCGATCAGGGGCATGATCGACTCTTTGGATGACACGTGGTCGTATTACGTGCCTGCGCAGGAATATGCGGACTATCTTGAATCGACAAACAACGAATACGTCGGTATCGGCGTGTCCGTCACAAAAGAGGAAGGCGCCTACATCCTCGTAGAAAAAGTGACCGAGGATTCGCCTGCCGCGCAGGCCGGTATAGTACCCGGGGACATGATATGTGAAGCGGACGGACTGGATCTTCGCGATATCAGCCTTGATGAAGCGAAAACCCGTATCCGGGGCCCTGAGGGTACGTTTGTAAAGCTGAAGATCCTGCGCGGGTCTGGGAAGACCGAGGTTTTGGACGTTGAGCGCAGAAGTATTATCGAGCAGACAGTGAAATACGCCATGCTCGAAGAGGGTATAGGCTATATCCAGATATATAATTTCGGCTCCACCTCGGCCGACAGCGCGATAGACGCGGCCGGAAGTCTGCTCGGGCGGGGCGCGGCCGGGCTGATTTTCGACGTCCGGTTCAATGGCGGAGGAAAACTTACGGAGCTTCTGAAACTTCTTGATTACCTTCTGCCGGAAGGCGATCTGTTCGTGTCGGAAGATAAACAGGGCGAACAGAAAGTCTACACATCCGATGCCGGCTGCGTCGAGGTACCTATGGCGGTCCTTGTAAACGACAGCAGCTACAGCGCGGCCGAGTTCTTTGCGGCCGCACTGCAGGAATACGGATGGGCAAGCGTAGTCGGGCAGCACACGACAGGAAAAGGATATTCACAGGTACCGATAGAACTCAGCGACGGCTCGGCAATAATCCTCTCAACAAGGCGCTATCTGACACCGAACCGCGTAAGCCTGGCGAACCGGGGTATTACGCCGGATATCGAGCTTGAAGTGAGCGAAGAGGAATACGCCGCTCTGTATTACGATGAGCTGGACTACGCCGACGACTCGCAGCTTCAGGCCGCTATCGGGCAGCTGACCGCGCGGGATAAACAGTGAAAGCCCTGCCGGTAGAAAGCAGGCTTGACACGGCGCTGATCATACAATTATAATACGGGGTGTCTTTGTAATACGAGGTATGCTGTTTGCACCGAGGCGTTCCGATCGGAGCCTGGTAATGCAGACGGCATTTCCAGTGAAACGGCCTTGTGGCCGTTTCTTCTCAATTACGAGACGGCCTTTTATGTAAGAAAGGGAGTTGAACATGGCCAAGGAATTCAAGCTGACCGCACAAAGGCTCGCGGCACTGCAGGAGGAATTGACATACCTTAAGACCGTAAGAGAAAAAGAGGTTGCAGCACAGATCAAGGAGGCCCGTTCTTTCGGCGATCTTTCGGAAAACAGCGAATATGACGAGGCAAAAAACGAGCAGGGAAGGCTCTACTCGCGCATAGCCGAGATCGAGAATATTCTTTCAAACGTCGTTGTCATCACCGAGGATATGTTGAGCGATGATGTAGTCATGCTTGGCTCAAAAGTCCGTGTGCTCGATCTGGAGACACAGAATGAAGAGGAGTACACAGTTGTCGGCTCTCAGGAGGCGGACCCCATCAACGGCTGGATCTCGGAGGATGCTCCGTTCGGGAAAGCGCTGCTGGGGAAGAAACAGGGGGACACGTTCTCGTTCGACGCTCCTATGGGAACATTCACATACAAGATCCTGGCACTGGAATAGCAGGGAACAATACTGGAAATATTACGAGGTTTTTTCATGGCAGAAGAATTTGAACTGTACAACCCGGAAGAGAACATCTCTGAAGTCGCGCAGGTCAGGAGGGAGAAGCTCCTAAAGCTGCAGGAGGCCGGCCGCGACCCGTTCCGTATATCAAGGTTTGACCGCACCCATTACTCAAGCGATATCATAAACAACTTTGAGGCATTGGAGAACAGTCAGACAGCCATCTGCGGCAGGATCATGAGCCGCCGGGATATGGGAAAAGCTTTCTTTTGCCATGTTCAGGACGACAAGGGAAGAATCCAGATATACGTTCGTGTCAACGACCTCGGTGAAGAGGCCTATTCGGAGTTTAAAAAACTGGATATAGGGGACATAATCGGAGCTTACGGGTTTGTTTTCCGCACGAAACGCGGTGAAATATCCGTCCATTGCTCAAAGGTCGTCCTGCTTGCAAAATCACTACTGCCCCTTCCCGAGAAGTTTCACGGACTTACGAACACGGAACTGCGCTACAGACAGCGCTATGTGGACCTGATCGTGAACCCCCAGGTCCGCCGCACTTTCGAGATACGCAGCCGCCTGATAAGGGAGATCCGGAACTTTATGGACTCCCGCGGGTTCATAGAAGTTGAGACCCCGGTTCTGAACACCATCTCCGGCGGCGCGACGGCCCGGCCTTTTATAACGCACCACAATACGCTGGGCATCGATCTGTATATGCGCATAGCGACGGAGCTCCACCTGAAGCGACTGATAGTCGGCGGGATCGAACGGGTCTACGAGATAGGGCGCATCTTCCGCAATGAGGGCATGGACCCCAGGCATAACCCGGAGTTTACTACGATAGAGGCCTATCAGGCGTATACCGATCTCGAAGGCATGATGGACCTCTGCGAGGGCATGTTCTCGGGGTGCGCCAAAAAGATTCTGGGCTCATACAGCCTCACGTATCAGGGCAGCGAGATCGATCTTACTCCGCCGTTCCGCAGGGTGACGATGACGGATATAGTCAAAGAAAAGACAGGACTCGATTTCGGATCTTTCACGGACCCCCGGGAAGCGGCAAAGGCCGTCCGGGCGCTCGGACTGGAGGTCACGGGGGAACCGTCTGTCGGAGAACTGCTCTATCTGTGTTTTGACGAGCTTGTCGAGAGCACGCTCAGGCAGCCGACTTTTGTTTACATGTACCCGGTGGAAGTGTCGCCCCTAGCAAAACGCAGTCCGGATAACCCCGATATGACGGAGCGCTTTGAGCTTTTTATATGCGGTATGGAGTTTGCAAACGCCTTCTCCGAGCTCAATGACCCCATAGACCAGAAAGAACGCTTCAAGCGCCAGTCGGAGCTGCGCGCCGGGGGGGATGAGGAGGCCGGCATGATGGATACCGACTTCATAAACGCGCTGGAATACGGCATGCCCCCTACAGGCGGCATCGGTATAGGGATAGACAGACTGGCCATGCTTTTCACAGACAGCGCGAGCATACGCGACGTCATATTCTTCCCGACGATGAAACCGATCTGATCGTATTGGCCCGGCACGGGATGACCGCGCCGGGTTTATTCAACTCGCATTACGATGCCGGGAGGGCAAGATCGATAAGTATGGATGAATTGCTGGGTAA
>Ga0123335_1000949_pt1 | contig 48510 bp, 27 predicted proteins | sample BiotimSIPDNA_2_FD_89707 | JGI IMG/M metagenome (GOLD analysis project Ga0123335, IMG submission 89707) | Anaerobic biogas reactor microbial communites from Washington, USA - Biogas_R2 time_0 SIP DNA | ecosystem: Engineered > Bioreactor > Anaerobic > Unclassified | place: Washington, USA...
ATCCGGTATGCCTGTTGTAAAAAAATCAGTCGACGTACCAAAACACTTTGGTGTCGGTGGAATTTCTTTTGTTCAAGGCAAAACTGCCAAAATCCAAATAGCTCTTCCCGAAGCAAGCAGCATTACCATGTCGGTCTACAATCTTACAGGCCGGATTGTAAAAACAGAAAACTTACAAAGCATGAGAGCCGGATACCATACAATAAAGTATAATTGCAGCAATTTGGCCAATGGCAATTATATCTTGAACATAAGGGCAGGAAAAAACATTGTAAATAAAAGATTAAATTTGTACAAGTAACGATTAGCTAAAACCTTTTTTGAGAAATCGGGCTGTTTGTTATCACTCAGCCCGGTTTTTTGATTTTGTTAGGATTTTGGGACGGACTATTTTTTTACTTTTTAGCTAAAAAGTAAAAAAATAGTCCGTCCCGAAAAAGAAAAAACCATCCTCTCCCGTAAACTCCAATACATTTATCACCAAAAACAATCTGATTCTGTTTATATTATTAAAGATGAACCGATAAAAACTTCTTGAAAACGGGCGCTTACAAAACTTAAAAGCAACCATGAAAAGTTACTCTAATTTCCTGTTATATTAAAATTCTTGGACTTTTTTCTTTAAAGTATGCACTAATAAATAAAGATCGGTTATTAAATCCCGGGAGTTTTTTGATGAAATTATTTCTGTTTTTGGCTGCATTATTTATTACTTCTACGTTTTCTGATGATTATGGTACAAAACAGGACAGTCTCCCTAACTGGCAGGAACGAGCATTACTGGTCCTGACCAATACATGCAGAATGAATCCCCAAGAGTACAGAGATACATATATTCAAGGCGGCCTTGACATCCTTTTACCACAAAATTACCCTTCAGTTGATCCACTTTACTGGAATTACAATCTTAACAATGCCGCGCGTGATTATGCAAACATCATGGCTGATGCCAATACATTAAGCCATGAACTTGAAGGAAAATTTTCAACCCGTTTAAGCAAATACTATTCGGGAAGAAATATTGGTGAGAACATTGCCTATGGCTACCAGGATCCTTTCGCCGTTATGATCGGATGGATTTGCGAAACCAGTAATCCGTCAAATGCAGTTCCAGATGGTGTTAATGACGGTCATCGTCGAAATATAATGTCTTCCGGATTTAATGAATTAGGTTGTGGATATACAAAATCTGTTACAGTTTCAGACAGAGGCCGTACACACTGGTGGTGTCAGGATTTCGGAGGAGGAAACAGTAAATATTATTATCACCCAATACCCGCTGCATCACATTATTTTTCCAGCGACAACGAAATTACATTTATGGCAAACTGTTTTAGTAATGATAACCAGATCACATCAGTATCCCTTATTATTGATAACAGTAATTATAATATGGAACTGCATATCGGTGAACATTCACGGGGTACCTACATCTTGAATCTCCCTCTGACATCCAAAAGCAGAAACTACTATTTTCTGGTTGAGTTATCTGATGGATCAACAGCCCGTTACCCCGAATCCGGTATGCTTGTTACCTATGGAGAAGGCAACAGTGAAAATGATTTCATCTCTGATATAGAAACTAACACTCTGATTTCAGATGAAACACCTGTTAATAAAAATCCTATACGTTCCTGTTATATGAATGGTAAGCTTATTCTTTCATCACGAGGCCAATATCCATCCCGAACAGACATATTTGATTGTTCTGGTCGAAAAGTTTTTTCTTTAAAATGGAATTTCAAAAGAGAATTAGTTGAAAACAGCCGATTTCTGTCGGGTGGAGTTTTCATTCTTGCACATAATTTTAATGATGGATCTTTTTTTGTCGAAAAATTAAATACCGGGTATTAGTTATGGTTCAAATTTGCAGTTTTTGATTCTGCTTTTTGAATCTTCGGCTTTGAAATTGTAACAATATTACAGGCATGATTGTTTTCCGGATCAGAATCCATATTATCAATTGTGAATAGCTCCGCTTTTAAATTGTAAACACCTGGATTAACATCTTTCGTATTCCAGTTAATACAGACAGTTATCTGTTCATCTGCCTGCAATAAAGTATCTACAGTTCCAATCACATTTCCATTAAGGGAATCTTTTACAGTTAATGTTACCATTTCCGTGTATGTGCCCAGATTTGCGATATTAACCATTAATGACGCAGAAGTATTTAATACTGAAGATTCATCTAATACGGGTTCAATTCCATAAACCGCAACATCACGCCGGTCCTGCAAAATATTAATAGTTGAATAACATGAATTATCTCCCATATCTGTTTCGTCAGGTATATCAACACTTGCCATAAGCTCATTGGCACCATACTGTTCTTCACCAGTAGACCAGATAAACACCACACTGTCTGTAACACCTGATTCGAGAATTAAAGTTTTTGTTCCGAGTAGTTTATTTGATGTGTTATTGCGCAAACGAACAATAGAATTTTCCTTATAAGTACCTTCATTTTTAACAGTTACTGTTATTTTAACATCTTCAGACCGCAGACACCACGATGGTGACTGTATTGATTCAAGAGCCAGATCGTGAACCTTTTCAGGATAAAAATTCAATGCGCCATCACAATTAATAATCCTGCAGTTACCAATAGTTCCCTGTTCACCTTTATAGCACTTATCTGCACTCTCAAAAAGTGCTCTTCGTATTGCATCCGAGCAGTTAATTCCCCGAGAATTTAAAGCTGCCGCAATATTGGTTACATAATGAACTGCTAAAAAAGGTTCCTGCTTCCTTTTAGCCGGATCAATCGACCAATCGTACGTATGATCAGGTACAACGATTGTTTTATTCCTGAAACCATCTTGTGGTAATACAGGGTTATCTGATCTGAGCGGTTTGACTGCAATACAAATATTTTCATAACCACAAGGATATTCAACCTTGTTTTCATTATGCTCGCATGAAGAACTGAAAACAGTAATACCTCTGCTGAAAGCATAGGTGACAGCCTGTTTCAACAGATCACAATGCGGACCTGAAACGATTATTGAAATGATGTCTGCTCCACTATCCGCAGCAAGGTAAATACTTTCTGCAACATCGGAAACTGTCAACAGAACAGTTTGCCCTGATATTTCCCTTTTGTTTAGAGTCACTCCATACCCGTTTTCACTTTCACTCGTTTTAAGAGAATCGTAACTGTTTACGGCAAAGAATTCTTTTGAATTAATTTCACCATCTTTGTACCTGCAAATTAGTGGATCAACTGAATTACCAATAAAAACCACTTTGATATCTTTATACGTTGATACTGATTTTGTAGAATAGCAATTTGAATTATACAATTGCAAATCATCCAGATCTGTTTTCATATTATTATACAGGTAATAATCCGGATGAGCGAAATGAACACTGGAATCTTTATTTAATTTGCCGGATATTTTAAATGGATTTGATTCAGAAGAAGCTTTCATTCGGTAAAAATCGGCTTTTTTATGATACGAAAGCATTGTCAAATTGTAAGTACGACAAATTTCTCTAATCGTTTTACCATTAGCTTCTTTTCGGAATTTTACAATTATTTCGTTACTTTTATGATCTGCTTTTGTGTCTGCAAAAATCACATTATTTACAGAATCTGCAAAAAGAGCCGATCCATAAAGTATCAGCGAAATTATTATATAATGAAGCAATTTCATGTGCCTCCCGAGCAGGAAAACCCATTTATATTACCGGAATACTTCATAATATATATTCGTTTTCTGAATTCATAGCTACCTTTTTACACCAATAAAGATTCTTTCTTTTATTTCCATTCCCGTACTGTTTTTTACCCTGACTATCGCAAGATACGTACCGCTTCCTACATACCGACCTTTTTGGTTTGTTCCTTCCCAATGAAAGTATTTTACAGAAGAGTTCTGGTTTTTAGAGGCAATCAGCTCTTTTCCATAAACATAATTACCCAAAGCATCATAGATTTTTACCTCACCCGAGATTTCCTGCTTTGTGTTTACCCTTGATATTGGAATTACTTTAAGGAGATACCCAAACAGCTTGCCTGCTATTTGAGCAGGAAGTTCAACTTTATTATTAATCAGGGACTGATTTACAATAAAAGGATTCGGACCGCCTTCAAGTTTTACCGTAACAGGAAGTGGTTTTACATCCATAAGAACCCGGCGATTAATCGGATTATCCTGACTGTTTCCAATCATATCAGAAATACCAGCTTGTGGATTTATCCTTATTGAATCCCTGTTACTTGGAAATTCAATTCCTACAAATTCTGAAACATAAAATTTGACTGTTTTGTTATTCACATTGCTGAAGTTCCCAATTACAAATGAATAATTTTTCGACAAATCATCACTATACAACTCAAACGGCTCCTTGGAATTAATTACTGCAGGTTCCGAAAACTCTACAATAAGCGTATCGATAATGTTTTCTGTTTCCCCTGAAGGAGATAAAATTGCAGAAATGATTACCGGTGCAGCCTTGTCTGAAACATCAATTACAGACTCATAATCTTCAAAACCACCAAAACGTGCAAAAGCTCTCATTTTACCATCAGTAACGATCCTGTCTCCCGTTAAAAAGCCCTCAATTCCAACCACAATTTCAGTTCTCTCATCGCCTGCAAAAGAAATGAACTCATGATCGACTTCTTTTCGGGTACCATTTTCCCAGGACAACTCAAGTATCAAATCTTCTATCAGTATACTCTTTGTAAAAACCAACTCTACATGATCAATAATACCATTCGCATCAGTATCTTTATACACTCCACTTAGAAGCTGTGGCGCATTCTCTCTTATTACAACCGGCACTTTAGGATTTTGCGGATGAGCATGATTCCCAACCATATCTGTTAAAAGCCCTGATGAATTAATTGTTACAGAATCACCCCTTTTTATTTCAACAGGACTAGTTACCAGAATAGTAAGGCTGTTGGAACGGTTCTCGACATTCAAAATACCATGTACAACAAGTTCGTTCTCTCCATCTGTGCCATGAAGAATCAGGGCATTATCAATCAATGATGAAGCTGTTATCATTTCAGAAAACTGGACAGTCAAGGTATCCCTTCCGGAATCATTTTTTTCATGAAGAGTCACTGAATTCAGTAATACCGGCCCGATACTGTCTGTTACCTCAAACGACGAAATCTTGACAGCTCCCAAACTGGTCAGGTATGATGTTCCAGATCCCTTTCCACCAGAACCAAACCCGGTAACTCCTGGTTCAAATCCGCTGTTCAGTGTAACAGAAAGCATATCTGTTCCAACAATCTCAAAAGGATCAACCGTATTACGAAGTGTATGTACAGTCGTTTCATCAGGAAATGTAACAATTACAGAATCCGGAAGAGAATCAAGTTGACGGTTATATTGTACAAAAAGCCTGTCAACTTTTCCGTCTCCGTTTTCGTCTTTGTAATACCCGCTCAAAGCTACTGGAAAATCTGCCTTTGAAACAAGATACGCTTCAGAGATATCAGTCGGATCAGTTGGATCAATATAGGTTATGAGAATTTTATCCCCGCCCATCATATAAATATGATTTTGATCCTGCTGTGAAGAAGTACTTACTACAACAACCGGGAGAACTGTCTGAAAGGTATTTGTAGAATCGCCTGTTTCAAGGAGCATCACGGAAATGGAATCTCCTGTCAGGGAATTGGTGATACTTACATACATTGTATCCACTGCCTGTCCGTCAATATTTCCATTACGGTCTGTAACTACAACATGAAATACCGTTGTATCAATTCGGGCGGTATCGGATGTTAATGGATTCATGGAAAGGTCTCTTAGACTTATAGTTGATGGATACTGTTTTGCTCCGGTAAATTCAATAAAGAAGCTGTGTGTTGAAGCAGCACAGCCGTAGCAGTCGACACACGACTCTCCCGGACCAGCAAAGAAAACGATATCAGTCGGGTTCGGGCCATTTTTAACCGGAACAGGAATTGTAAAATCATACCTCTGTTTTTGTTCACTCCAGTTAACATAGGAATGTGGATTTTCAAGCTCAATACCATTGATCCAGATATTATTAATTGTACCGTCTATCGGTGTTATCTTTGCCCATCCCGATACGTCAACAGAAGGAACTGTACGCTCATAAAGAATGTAATCATCAGATGGATTCTGTAACGGATCTGTAATGAGAGTCTCAAGTGTATACTGATTCTTTTTTGTCTGCTGTTCCTGAAAAGATGGAGAATATCCCCAGATGAATTCGCCTTTGCGGTAAACCGTAATGTAATGGTTTATTTCCTGTGACCAATAATTATCATCAATGTCTCCTTTTTCTCCAATTGGAATACCTTTATAATCATATGGTTCCCCTTTTTCTTTACTATGTGGGCCAAAGCTCCAGTCATCATCTGATAATTCATGTTCCGGCGGTTGATTCATAAGATCTTCATGCGGTGGAAAAGGACTCCTCCTGTCAAAGATAACGTCAAGCCGGATTCTGGATCCTGATCGCATTTGTATTCCCCATAAAGGCACAGACAAATAATACGCATATGTATCATCTGATTCATTGTATGTATCTTCAATTCTATTAGGTTTCTGCCGCATAATGGCTTCCCGGATAGGTGTATTTAGACTGTCAAAAGACTTCTGAAAACCAGCTTCATCATACACGATACCTATGTCAAGACGGGCTCCTAAATCATTTTCGAAACCTTCCTTTGCCCTGAAATAAAGTCTTACATCAAGAGAGTCATAGGCTTTTACATCCTGATTAACAATGTTCATACCTAAACCAGGAAGATCTCCCCAATAATATCGAACTGCCCTTATATCAAAATCAACATGTTCAACCGGAGTCGTAAACTCATAATATACCCCCCCGTTATCATCAATCGTCTCTCCAGACTGTACATAGAAATAATAGGTGGTTTTTTCCTTTAAACCCCCAATTTTTACGAAATGGAATTTAACAGGCACTCCTGCCATATCTCCATCATGAACAGTTGTTGGTGGTTTGCTTTCTCCAAAAACCACCCTGCTGTCAAAAGCACCGTTTGGAGTATACCAGAATATTTCAGCAGAATCGGAGGTTACCTGACAGATTTTTACATTGGCAATCTCTGCCTCTGTCAAACAGTTCTGAAGAGTTGTAAAATTAAAATATACAGGTTTTTTGTCTTCATCTATATTCAGTATTACTGAATCATTACCAAACAGATCACTAACAAGTACATCAAAACAATACTCAGTCCCTGGCAACAAGTCTGTCAGCTCAATCCGGTGTACTGCAGCTGCAGAATCGCTTGAAACTGTCATTACCGGATTAGAATTTGTTCCATAGCGAATTGTTGAATTACCATAACGAGTCTGACTGACTTCAATAATCGCATTATCACAACCAACATATAATATTTTCACCTTCGCTCCAGGTTTTTTTAACGATTCCTGTTTAGCCAGTCCCATTACAGGAAGAAATATTGCAGTTGTTGCATCAAGTGAAATTTCTGTATGGTAATAGCCATTAAATCCACCCATAAACTCGTCATATAAACTTGTAGCAGGTAGATACCCTGCAGAAAGAGCCCCAACAGGTGGACAATATTTGTAAAATGCCCCTGGTGTATTTTGTAACTCCGGATTTGATGCACGATGATGAGGATGGTTCAAATTTTTTGAACCTACTCCAACTATCATACTTACATCCCAGGGATTAAGACCCAACAAAAAATTCATCTGTTTTAACAATACCGTTTTCACCTCCTCGGTTTTCCAGTCGGTAGAACCAGGGGTATTTGGTAATTCCATACCTTGAATATCACTTGCAATATCATAATAACAATAAAGTTCAGTTATGTTTCCTGCCTGATATCGGTTTGGCATCCATGTGCCTTCCCAATCATCATGCATAGTTCCCCACAATTCATCACATTGAAGCACATTTTTTTTCCAATGAAAACTGGATTGTGGAAGCGTAATGGCCTGATCGCCATTTTCGATGCTTATATCACCAATATCCACAATAAGACAGTATATAATATCTTCAATCAAGTTAAGGCGTTCATCTGAATCAATACCATACTCCGCCGCGATATCCTCATCCTTTAATATTAACCGGTACAATCCCCATAAAGCATATACTTCCAGATTATCCCAGCTTGTATTAGCTCTAGTTTTTTGCGGACCAGGGTTAACAGTAACAAACCACCCTCCTTCAAAACCACCTCTGGGATAAATCTCTGGTTCTCCATGTGTTCCGATCTCTTTATTATACAGTAAATCGTATCTATAAATTGTATCTTTCGTTGCATACCAAAGTGCTAATGCTGCAAATGCTAATTCATCATAAGACATTCCACCGCCATTCATTGCTGCATTATAATAACACTCTGGATTCTGTTTACCATATCTATATAATTCTTTTGCTACCTTAAGACATTTTTCACTATACTCAGGATCATATATCTGCATTTCCTTGGCAAAAAATGCCAAACCTGCCGCAAACGACCCGGATGTATTACCACCCAACCCATGTTCAGCAGCGCGGGGAGGCCCACCTCTGTCAACTATAACCATATCCTGATATTCCGGCCGTCCCCACCAGCCATGATCATATCCATATTCCCCAATTCTGTTTTCATAGCAGAAACATTTCCTGCTGCTTGATCGTAGGAATTGATTATATAATCCGCACCGACTTTTGTTTCACGCAATACATCCGGTATACGATCGGTATTCTGTGTAATTGCATGGTTAAAGGCGTAATGATCTGTATCTCTGTCCTTAAGTGCTGTTGCACAAAGCCCCAAAACTGAAACTGCATAACCTATAGATTGTGGAACTTTAAGATGATCACCTGCATCATGCCATCCCCCAGGTACAATATCTTTTAAATGACAGTCATCATGAAACCAGGACTCATTATCGCCACATCTTGCAATACCAAAATATTTTATCAATGCATCTTTAACCATTCCGTAAACATTGTCATTAATAATAAAAGGCGATGACGTATCTGAATTAACTATTACCTTGTATCTGCCCTCAGCCAGTTGCGGTAAGAATCCTTTAAATACAGTCCCGGAAATTTCAGGACTAAGTAATTCATATTTAATATCACCTCCTGAAATCAACTGCGCTTTGTGATAACTCTTTATATTTAATTGACCGGATGTTTGCTTTCCCGTGCTCTGCAATGTCCCCGTTCCTGCAATATTTGAATTTTCAATGTTAATTACAGTGAATTCTGAAGCTGATGAACCTACATAATAAAACAACTTTTCATCATCAATACGATAACCAGCCTGGTTAACACGAACCCTTGAGATGCTAAGATTAACAGAATCCCTGTATAACTGATCCATGGTATCCGGCAGCGGATTGGCAATCGGAGCGTATGGAAGAGGATCTGTTACGTACTGGCCAAAAACAAATTGCAGAGACAGCAATAGAAAAAAAGCGGTTAAATTATTTTTAAAATTCATATTCCCCTCTGATTTTTGTATCAAATCTGACCTTATTCATTAGTATAATAGTATCAGATAACAATTATCGGTTCGTTTCTAAATTAAATTTAGAAAGAAGCTACAACAAGCATTTTAATAATATGGAATACGTACATGTTAAATGTAGTTTATACGCTTCAGTAACCAGATGCAATCATCCTGAAAACCTCTGCAGTCATGCGCAAGTTGGAATAGCAATATAAGACACTGTTGGAAATATTAACAAATGATTTTGCATTTACCTGAATCAGCTTTTACGACTCACACTATGTTTTAAACAGCATTCAGATCATAACCGTGCACAATAAATAGTAGCAGTGCCCGCAAAAAGAATCGTTACTATAGTATTACACGTGCTTGAATCCACCAAGAAATTAAACACACCAGTTTAACCACTTCTTCTCAAAGCCAGCATCGTGATATCATCATAAGGCGGATTACCTGCACCATGCTCTTTAACCGCATCGTCCACTCTCTGTACCAGTTCATTAGCACTAAGTGAAGGTGGATCAAGCAGTTTCGAAAGTCTTTCTTTTGAAAACAATGTACCATCCGGACTACGTGCCTCAGTTACACCATCTGTATAAGTAAAAAGCATTTCGCCGGGAGCAAGTTCCAATTCTTTAAAAGCAAACTGCCCATCAGGGATTATCCCTACAGCAGGACCTGTAGTATCAATCCATTTGCGCACTCCACCATCTGGTTTCACTACTGCCGGTGGATTATGACCTGCATTTACATACATGATCGAATTTTTCTTGGGGTCCAATATAGCCATAAAAAGAGTTGCATACATGTAACGGCCATTATTTCCATAATGGTGGTTTATCAGATATTTATTTGTCAAAGTAACTGCATCAAGCGGATGTGAAGCACCGTAAAAAGCCTGCTCTGCAAGAGCCCTTATCAATGTACGAATCATACCCATAAACAGTGCTGCTCCAACATCCTTACCCGAAACATCAGATAAAACCATTACTATTTCACCGCCAGGTAATGTAAAAACATCATAAAAATCCCCGGATACTTCCCTCGCAGGCTGAAATGCAGGAAATACCTCCCACCCATCTATGCAGGGCAATTCTCTTGGTAAAAATGTTGCCTGAATTTCTCTTCCAAGCTCAAGCTCGTGCTTTATAGCTTCAAGATACGCATGCTCAGCATCCCTGAGCTTTTGCAGCTGCTGATTGGCGCTTTCCAGTGCCAAAGCCTGCTCCTGAACTTTTTTCATTAATAGGGCACCTTTCAAAGCACTGCTGATATGCTGCCTGAGTATCTCATAAGTGGATCCGTCTCTGCACTTACAAATTTCAAAAATTATGATTCCCAGTTGATCATCCCTGAAAAATAACGGCTCAACAAGTAGTGAACTCGAAACAGGCATAAACTCAGAACCTTCAGGAAACAGATCCGGTTGTTTGAATTTTGTTCTCTGCTTCTCAAGCTCTACCCTGGTACCATGATCAATTTTTAAAACCAAATCCAGCTTTGAGAATGACCGGGATTTGTTCCTGTACAAAGAAACCCAACAATTGGAAATTTCCAGTTTGTTTAACTCATTTGCAATAACTTCAAAAAGATGCTCAAGATTAAAAGCGGATGCAATAGCCTGACCTGCTGTACGAAGCAGGGTTGATTTTCGCTCAGCATCAAGACGTCTGTGAGCCTGTGCACGCGCAGCAGCATCCGATATCGTAATATTTGCATTCTGAAATAATTCTTCAATATTGTCTGGAATATTGCCTTTAAAATAGCTCGAAGCCAGTTGCCGCATAATAGCAATAATTCGAAACAACCCGGGGCAATCTCCACCGGTTAAGGCCAGAACCCATGCCGTTTTATTCACAAGAGAAACAAACCTCTCGCCTTTTGTGCCAGAGATCTCGTTAATGAATGCATTTACAAACCTGTCAATAAGAGACTTGTCGATACTGCTTTCAGCATTCATTTTCAACTGCTCAACTATTTTATAGATTTCTACAAACAGCTTGTTTCGAATCTCATCCGAAAACTCAGTCACTTCTTCAAAATGCCTCGATCGGATCAATCCCTGTCTAAAGCACCCGCAAGATTGCCTTACAACGACTTTTGCAGGTACAATAATTTTCGCGGGAATCTCTTTGCCTTCAATAAGCCTAATCAGGCATTCAACTGCTTTGCTCCCCATTTCAGAAAACGGTTGTCTTACTGTAGTCAGAGGTGGAGCAGAAAAATTACTCTCCTCAATATCATCAAACCCGGCTATCATTACTTCATCGGGAACACGTATATGCCGTTCCTGTAACGCCTTAAGTGCCCCCAAAGCCATATCGTCATTTGCACCAACCAGGGCATCAAAAGACAATCCACGCTGATTTAAAAGAGTGTTAGCTGCCTTGGCACCCGAATCTCTGCTGAAATCTCCGGATAATATGAGTCCTGGATCCGGTTCGATACCATGCTTTTTCAAAACATCACAAAAAATCTCCAGTCTTTGTTCTGCTTCCTGATTTCCCTCGGGTCCACGTAAAAAAGCAATTTTCCTGCAAGAATGGTTTTCTACAAGATGAGTAATTAGCTCCTCAGTTCCTTTTCTGTTATCCACAATAATTGTTGGAATTGTCTTAATTCCAGGCCCCAAACAGACCATAGGTATATCATTGAATCTGCTATAAAATTCACTGAACTCATCCGGTGAAATAAAATTTCCCAAAGAACCTGAAATGATTATCCCCTTCAGGTGTTTAAGGTTAATGAGGTTGTAAATGATATTACGCTGAGGTTCATATGGATCCCAGGGAGAAGCATTGAGTGAGCCGCCAGCATAACAGATCAATGTATACCCCCTCCTCACAGCTTCATCTGAAACACCAATCCAGATATTGGACTGGTATAATCGGTTAAGACTTTCTGTTAATAATGCAATAACAGGGACTGACTCCGTGGGATTATCTTCATTATTGTGTTTACAGGAAGCTTCATGAATCATAACACAACCTTTTCGTATACGAATAACACATAACTTGGGGCGAAATCATTAAATCAAAAAAATAGCAAAATACCCTTATGAACTAGTATATAACCTCGTATATGGAAAAGTCAAATTTTACACCCTCGTAAACATTTAAACACTATAATCGGAACCGGGACGGACTATTTTTTACTCTATTTAAAAGGTAAAAAGATAGTCCGTCCCGGAAATCGGAATCGGATATAAATTTTTTATAGCATTTATTGCTCTTTAAAAAAAGATTCAAAGCATTATTAGATTTGAAATAAAAGAGGGGGGATTATCAAATACGTGTGGAACTCTCAAATGTACCTGAATCTAAAAAATTGGAAGAAGATTAAGACAGCGGAACCGGAGGGACACAGAAGTAAATTCCAAAGGGACAGGCACAGGGTATTAATCTTCTATGCCCTCCAAAACATTTCCGCTTATCAGAGGGGGAAAATCCGGATAAAACCGACTTATCCGAATCCAGAACTTTAGTGATTTTAAAAGTAACTGTGGTTCAGGGTATTTCTATTTTTATATTTATCCGATTTTTTGCAAGTCTGATTCAAGTATCAACCCATAACCACTTCTACTTCAACACTCTCACCACTCTTGAAAAGCGGAACCGTATTACCCTCAATTTGCTTTCCATTTACTTTAACAGAGCTGATCCCTTTACTTACATGTTGCGGATTCGAAACAGATATTTTGTATCTCACGCCCCTGAAAACTCTTTCCACAGAAAAACCAGTCCATTTTGAAGGAATGCAGGGATCTATTTGCAACCCACTGTACCTTGCCTTAATGCCAACAATAAATTGTGTTGCAGCCTGGTAAACCCATGAAGCAGTTCCGGATAACCAGCTGTTTCTTGCCAAACCAAACTGTGGATGTTCATCACCAAGAATGTTCTGTGGATATACATAAGGTTCACATTCATACTCCTCAACAGTTTCATTACGCTTTGCAGGATTTATCTGGTTATAATATTCAAACGCCCTGTCCCCATTTCCAAGCATCGCCTCGGCAATCATTGCCCACGGATTGGTATGAAGAAATATACCACCATTTTCTTTAGCTCCAGGCGGATATGTTGTAATTCCACCTTTTGTAGGATCATATCCGTTAAAACCAGGTGTACTTAATTTAATACCATTTTTTGTGTTCAGCATTTTCCTTGCGGATTCCATTGCAGTTCTTCCACGTTCATCTGTTGCCAATCCGGATATAACCGGCCAGCTCTGTCCATTAAGATATATTTTTCCATGATCATTTGATTTTGAACCCAATGGCAACCCGTCAGACTCAAAATACCTTACATACCACTCACCATCCCAGGCAGATTCATTGAACTTTGTTTTGATATTATCATACTCTTCACTGTATTCGCCCAACCGGTTCTTTTCGCCTGTATGTTCCAGAAGATCAATCATTTCACGAAGAGCTTTTCCATATAAACAGGCATTAAAAATCGACTCAGCTCCAGTCGGCAGATTTACACAGTCATTCCAGTCTGCAAAACCAAGCAATGGCAATCCATGTTTGCCCTTATTGTTTTTTGTAAATTTGAGCGAGCGATATAAATGATCTATAACCTTTCCGGTTTCCAGAGGCTTACCATTTTCATCCTTTTCATAATAAGGAATTTCTTTATCCAGAAACGTCATATCTCCTGTTTCTTTCAGATACGCTGTAACTGCCAGAACTATCCACAGATGATCATCTCCATAATACTGAGGACGGTCTGACATCTCATGTGCGTCGCCATTTTTAGCCTCCATGCTTAAAGGATTGAACTGGTGCATAGCTGAACCATCTCTTTTCTGTACCGATAGAAGCTTCTCGATCAATCCTCTTCCTTCTTCAGGTGCACGATCAACTATACCCATCACATCCTGAGAACTATCCCTAAAACCCAGTCCCCTTGTACCAAGCCCTAATTGATAATACGAAAGATACCTTGACCAGTTATAAGTTATGAAACACTGACGAGGATTGTGAACATTAAGCATACTATTCAAACCCGGATCAGGTGTCTTTACCTGCATTGAAGAAAGATAGGATTTCCAGAAATCTCCAAGCTCTTCAAAAACCTTGTCAACCTCACTTAAATCCCGAAACCGTTCAATTTCAGGCATCGCCATTTGTATACTTTCTTTCTGACCAAGCTGAGTTACCATTCTTTTCTGTTCAGAAGGTTTGACAATACCAAGATGATGCATCAACGCAGCAATATTATCTCCACGTTTTGCTTCATAATTTTCCAGTTCTTCCTTGTCCAAAGCAATTGGATGTGCCCATGTGCCATATTCATTATTTCCCAGAAACTTTTTCCTGTCAGATTCAAATGAAGAAACCGGGTGACTTGAAGTAAAATAGTTTATAGACATGTCTTTTTTCATATAAGCGAATTGAGTCAATATTCTCAATCCTTGCTCGTCTGTCAAACAACGGGATTGCATTGTCTGTGGAACCCAGTCTGCATTAGTGAACTGCTTTACAGCATCAAAATGCGTGTACTCGACAACTGCAATCAAGTCAATTTCCATGGGTTTATCAGAAATGTTTGTTATTCTTATATCTCTTAATTCAACGTGCTCTTTTGATGGAACAAATATTGTACACTCTGTGCGAATACCATAAAATTCTGATATGATTCTTGTATAACCCATTCCGACATGGCATTCAAACAAATCATATCTGTCTAAAGTTGGTACAAAAAACGGAGAAAATATTTTATATCCATTTTTATTTTTAATACGAATGTATAATGTTTCTCCTTTGAAATCCGATGAAGGCATCTGCTGTATGTATTTGGTTATCCTGTTTAATGACGGATCTCCTTTGCAAATCAATGCTCCTCCAGTGTGATCTACAAATCCACCAAAATTCAGCGTTCCTATATAATTAATCCATTTGACTGGAGTCTTAGGATCTGTAATTACATACTCCCTTGCCATATCATCAAAATAACCGTATTTCATCTATCAACCCTTTCAACACTGAATATTACAAACCACCAACTTTGTTGTGATTTACCCCATAATAACTTCTATATCATGAGTTGCCCCATCATTAAACACAGGTATCTTGTTCTCTTTAATAACAATACCATCCACGATAAGCCTGTCAACACCTTTATTAACATGTGATGGATTTTTCACAACAATTCTGTATATTGAATTCCTGAATTTTCTTTTTATTTCAAATCCATTCCAGCCAGCAGGTATACAAGGATCTACAATTAATCCATCATAATCGGGTTTTATACCAAGTATCCATTGCGAAACGGCAACAAAATTCCAAGCAGCAGTACCTGTCAACCAAGAATTCTTGGCTTCTCCATGCCTCTTTGCATCCTTACCTGCGATCATTTGTGAATATACATACGGCTCCATTCTGTGTATCTCACTTATTTCTTCTCTAAAAGCGGGAGCTATCTTTTTGTAATGATCGAAAGCCTGATCACCTTGGCCCAGAATAGTTTCTCCAATAATTATCCACGGGTTATTATGGCAGAAAATACCGGCATTTTCTTTATAACCCTGCGGATATGTGGATATTTCCCCCAGGTTTATATAATATTTTGAAAATGGCGGATTCAAAAGGACAAGACCATGATCGGAATCAAGATATTTTCTTGCAGATTCAAGAGCCTTTTCTGCCATGCCCTCCTCAATTCCAATTCCTGCCATTACACAATAACCCTGTGGTTCGATAAAAATCTTACCCTCATCATTATCTTTACTACCCACTTTATTTCCCGAGTCATCATAAGCCCTTAAAAACCATTCCCCGTCCCAGCCATACTTCTTGACAGAATCAATCATTTTATCAATATAACCAGCTGCTTTATCAGCCTCATCTGTCTTCTCAAGCCGTTCAAGTATTTCAACATACTCTTTTCCAATACTTACAAACATACCTGCGATAAAAACCGATTCAGCAGTTTTTCCATCCTTGCTTGTACAAGTCTGAAATGATTCATCGGGAGTATCCGAAAAACAATTCAAGTTCAGGCAATCGTTCCAGTCTGCCCTGCCTATAAGCGGAAGACCATGCGGTCCAAGATTGTTTACGACGTGATAGAACGAACGGTTCAGGTGATCAAGAAGAGATTGGGCTTTTTGAGTATTACAATCATACGGAACCTTTTCCTTTAGAATACTCCAGTCACCCGTTTCTTTGATATAGGCAGCTGTAGAATAGATCAACCACAACGGATCATCATTAAAATTACCACCTATTTCATTATTCCCCTTTTTTGTCAATGGTTGATATTGATGATATGCACCACCATCTTCAAGCTGTGTTGCCGCCAGATCCAGTATTCTTTCCCGCGCACCATCGGGGATCTGATGTACAAATCCTCCAATATCCTGATTTGAATCCCTGAATCCCATGCCTCTTCCGATTCCGGATTCAAAATATGAAGCACTTCTGGACATATTGTATGTAACTATACACTGGTACTGATTCCATATATTTACCATTCTGTCCAGTTTTTCGTTATCACTATTTACCACATAATTTGACAATAACTTATCCCAGTATTTCTTAAGCTGCTCTAATGCTTTATCCACCTGTGAACTCGTAGAATACTTTTCAATTATCTTTCTGGCACCAGCTTTATTTATAACCCCTGGTGATTCCCATTTCTTATCATTTGGATTCTCAACATACCCCAAAACAAAAACCAGTTCCGTCGTCTCCCTGGGATTAAGTGTGATATTGATACTGTGAGACGCAACAGGACTCCATCCGTCAGCAACTGAATTTCGTGATTTCCCCTCTGTTACCACTTCAGGATTTTCAAACCCATTATATCGTCCTAAAAATGAATCCCTGTCTGAATCAAATCCTGCAACCTGTCTATTAACTGTATAAAACGCAAAATGATTCCTTCGCTCCTTGTATTCAGTTTTGTGGTAAATCGTTGATCCATCAATTTCAACTTCACCAGTGTTATAATTTCTCTGAAAATTGGTCATGTCATCAAGAGCGTTCCACAAGCAAAACTCAACCAATGAAAACAGTGTGAACTTTTTAACCTCTTTTGTAGTGTTTGATAAAACTATTTTGTGAATTTCACAATTATCATCAACCGGAACAAAATATAGTACCTCTGCAGAAAGTCCATTTCGAATACCCTTAATAATTGAGTATCCCATACCATGACAGCATTGATATTCATTAAGACCCCTTTTTGCCGGTTTCCATCCTGGAGACCAGAAATCTTCATTCTCACGTATATAGAAATAACGTCCACCCATATCAAGTGGAACATTGTTATATCTGTACCTTAAAATTCTTCTTAATCGTGCATCTTTATAAAAACAATAGCCACCTGCAGTGTTGGAAATAAGTGAAAAAAAGTTCCGCGTACCCAAATAATTAATCCATGGATATGGAGTTTGTGGCGTTGTGATCACATACTCTCTCTTTTCATCATCAAAATAACCAAATTTCATCTATTTCCTCCAGATTTTTACTCTTCAATCAATCTGATTTTTTATGTTACACATTTTGGTTTTCAAACCATATTATCCTGCTTGACAATCTATTTTCTGTTTTATTACAAATATTGATACAATTCCAGTTAAATCTTTTTCTCTTTTCCAAGGTTTTACCTGTGACATAAACATATCACGATCTATGCAAAAACATCATTAAATAAATCAATTTAAAATAGGTTTCGCCAGAGCATCATGTAGCTAAAATAAGCGTTATCAAAGGTTTTTCATAAAAAAAGCTCCCGGCCTTATCAGACCGAAAGCTTCAACATTTTAACCGGATTCCTTTATTGTATTACAATTGCAGTAATTGAATACGCAGGAGCAGTTAATTTGTAACCATTATTTAATTCAATTGTTTCTGATGAATACCCGGTTGTGGCATTTTCATTATTCAACTGCTTTATTACTGCACTTCCTTTGAAACCTGGTATATCAATCGAAATATTCGCCTTTGTTCTTGGCATCTTATTGACTATCATCAATGTCTTTTTACCATTTTCTTCTGTCAAATAACTGGTGACATTGTCCTGTTCGGTATTCGACTCAATCAATTTGCCTCTTAAACTTTCACTTGCAAGCTTGAACGCCCAGTATGATGGCCTTGGGACATTATCTCCGTCAGGAGCGCCTGTCCTTGAAAGGTAGCCATAATCACCGCCCTGAGGAGTAACATCATTATGAATGTCCCAATATGAAGCCTGCTCTATGTTGTGTTTTGCGAGCATTCCCAAGTAATCTGCCACAAATATACCATTAACCAGAGACAATGTCTGCGGACCCGGTTCAAAATCAACTGAATTCCATTCTGTCAGCCATATTTCATATTTTTTTCCTGGTACACCAAATTCCTCAGTCTGCCTTTTTACATTTGGCAAAATTTCATTAAGCGTTTGCGGTGCAGCCAGCAATGCCGCATCATTTTCTTCGCCTGTATGCTGAGGATAATGATGCACATTTACACCATCAGCAAGATCCTTTGTATATTCAAATACCGTTTTATTCCAATCTCCATCCAAAACCCAGACCACGGTCACAAGAATTGACGGATCAACAGCTTTCATTTGTTTAATAAATTCAGCAGCCCTTTTTCCATATTCCTCTGCACTGCAATAATTAGCATGCCAGTCCCCATAAAGCTCATTTCCAACTTCCCAGTATTTTACATTTGCTTTACGCTTTATATTGCAATGCTCTACCCATCTTGCAGCTTCCTCAGGTGTTCCTGTCCCGAAATTAACAGTAATCATCGGTGTGGTATTTGTTTGTTCACAAAACTCCAGAAATTCATCCGTATCTACCATCCAGTCTTTCTTTTCGAGCACTTCCTCCCAATGATCTTCATCTGCCCTCAAACCACCGGGATACCGTAACACGCTGTGATTTACAGCTTTGACATATTCTGCTGTTTTTGGTTTAAGAAGATCACCATCCCATAAGGCAGCATTAATTCCAAAAATGCCTGAATTGATCTTTTCTGTTAATACATTCTCTGGATTTCCAGAAACAACAACTTCGATTTTTTCAGGAACAGGAGCAAGTTTTACTTCACGCTCATTTGTAAGCCTTACATTGTCAATATAAAAAGTTCCTGCTGTACCCTCTCCTGATGGTTTAAAATCAATAGACTGTATATCTTCCATATCAAATTTTCCATTTTGTACTGCGTCTTCAGGCTGCCAATATGGAAATTTGTAAAAATCCTTGAACGGAACCAGAACTTCATTCCATCCCCGTTGGCTTCCTGTTGCAGCCACGAACACTTCACCACCAGCATCATTTACCTGGACAACTACACCCTGATAGGCCTTTTCTGTATACATCTCAAACTTCAAGCCCCAGTGTTTTGTCCAGTCCCTTAAATTCGGATCAATGTCATGTTTCTTATAATCCAGAACAGCATCGCACCAGTCATTCAATTTATAACTTATCGACAATGCATTATTTCCGCCATTTTTTGCACCACTTTCCACTTTTTCGATTCTTACTTCCGACTTTGGTCCAGTTGCACCTTCCCATAGAGCTATTTTATTCTCATCTTCAAAATCGTGAAGCATGATATCAGGTGCATCAGATTCAAAATTTGCCCAGTAAGTAGCAGGATTAACGTATCCTGGAATACTGTCTATAAAAGTTATATGGTCAACAAAAAATGGTACAGAATCAGCCTCAACCTTATTCTCACTTTTATTATTCGAGAATCTTACTTCGTTAATTTTACCCCAATCAACATCACCCAGCACTTCTGCTTTTTTGCTTTCATCCCAATACCGTCCATTATCCTGAAAATGATGCAGGGGAATCATGAAATATTTCCAAGTGGTATCAATGTTACCAAAATCACCAAGAGATACTTTTGTTTGTACTTTGAAGCCATCCGACTCATCATCCAGCAATCCAACATATATTGCGCTTACACCTTTTGCACCTTTTGCCCAAAAAGCAAGCCCGGAAGCATCCTTCGTCCTTAACTCCCTAAGATCAACGCTTTTTCCCGCGCCAAGGGCAATCGTTACACCTGAATAATCCCTGTTATCCAGATAACATGCAATAACCGGATTTTTTCCACCTGCATTTTGTATACTATAAGCCGTTTTTCCGCCATAAACATATGTAAACCCGCCAGCTGGAAAATTATCTTCAAATACAGTGTATATATCCTTTACATCGGGTCTCTTTGTCACATCCAGTGCTATGATATCTTCTTCAACCTCATCCCAGTAGATTTCTTCCTTTACTTCTTTGGCTTCGAATACATCTCTCAAGACAAAAACATCATCAACCCATACTTTGAAACTGGGATTGTCTGCTTTCTTTATTTCTACACGGAATTCTCCAACACCTTTCCAATTGAATTTTTCCGGAACTTCAACTCTCTTTTTTTCATCCCAGAAAACACCTCTATTTCCAAAATCAACAAGTGGAATCTGGATTTGTGTCCATTCGTTTGTAATTCCTCCATAATTCTGAAGAGGCAATCTTACAACCGTTTTTTTACCATCTGTATTCTCTTCATCGACAAGTGCTACCCATGCTATTTCTCCCCCATTCTGGCCTTTTATCCAGAACTGCAATGCACCTGTTGAAAAAATATCACTCATATCATAAAGCAAATTGTACAGGCAAACCGATCCACCAGAATAATCGTTTGCATCCAGATCAAACTGTAAAGCAACCTCACCATTTTTACCTGATTCTTCAGGAATAAATACTTTCGAGTTATCCGGATACCAATAAGCATAACCACCCGAAATATAATCTTCATCGAAAAAACGATATACAAGTCTTGGATCCTGTTTAGGCCCTGTCTCTTCTACTTTTTCTTTTTTAAGCGGCTTGAAAGTTATTTTAGAATATGCAGAGCTTACAGCAACCACAGCAAGCAATGCAAACATCAAGATAAAATAATTTTTCCTTTTCATTTTTATCCCATTTCTGATTTGGTTTTTCAGATTAGAACTTAACCTGTAAAGATACATCAATAAGCAATTGTTCAAAATCACCTACTGTAGCTCCTTTCCCCAGAAGCCACCCATTTGCAGTATCTACATCTGCTTTTATCTGACCAATTGAAGTAACAATATCAGCACCATCATTTACCTTCCATTCTAATCCAAGTGTCCAATGCTTTTGCGTTTGTTCAACTTCAAGGCCATCAATTGTTGCTGTATTATTAATTATCTGGTATCCAGCTAAGAAAGCTGCCCTTTTCCAGAATTTGTAATACAACCCTATGTTAGTAAAACCTGAATTTATTTCCCACTTATTATTAACTGAATCGTTTGGTATACCTTTATTTGATGCTGAAGACTTTACAACTGAACCAGATATCTCAAAAGGAAATTTAAATATTTTGGCCAACTTATCAATACCGATTTTCAAACCACCTCCGAATTTTGAAAATTCACTTTCCGGCTTTGTCAAAACAGTATCCGATGGTTCTTTTTCAGAGAGCATTGACATCAGTCCTTTTGCCTCTATACCACCTCCCAACACTTTCATAGAAATATCAGCATTTAAACCGGCTCTGTTTGGAGTTGCCGGACCAAGTGGCATGGTTAATTGGACAGAAGGATCAAAATCATTTTCCATAAATTTGTATAAATTATCCTGATCAAGTATAACGCCTCTATAATATGCCGTTTTCATCATTGGAATTCTATCCCACCAATCACCTGTGGTTGCTGGACAAAATTTAAAAACCGAATGATAGAGTGCATCAAAAGTTGAATAGTGTGATCCTTTTTTATTAGAACTACTCATGTCTGTTTCAAAATTCATGATACGCTGACCATAAAAAGTTGGTGATTGTGCGAGCGTATTTTTAAAGCTTTTATCATTGGATATATAAGACCCATTCAGAACTATTTCCAGATTGTCCGATGGAGAATAACCTAATTCAGCACCAAGGTTTAATGCGTTACCTTTTATTTTTGTACTTGCAAAGTTACCTGCAAGTGTTGTATCTGCAGGTGCTTCATACCATGTTGAATCATCAATAGAAAATGCAACTTCAGCTGACAATCCGAATTTGAGAGCTTCAGACATTCCGAATGTTTTCGAAATATCAACTCCAGGGCGCAAGGATATCACATTGGTTAACTGTGCAACAGTGTCAACTTTTGATGTGTCCCCCCTGTTTACTGTCTCAATATAACTTCCCTTATGATCAAATACAGACAACCAGGTGCCCGCCAGACTTATACCTTTCATAAATACCATATCCAGATTTGTACCTGTAAAATACTTACTCAGGTTTTCGGTATTCTGGTATTCAGCAACAACCATACTTCCAGCTTCAATATTTTTCGCATGGTTTGCACCGGCTAACCTGCCTGCGACAAATCCCAAATGGAATTCATTGAATATTGGAACAATTTCAGCATCAAATCCTAGGTTTACACCCTGAAGAACTCTGTAATTATCACCTATAAAAAGCTCATCCAATGCATTTTCACGCTGCCGTTTGAACACATAGGGCTCGTAAAGTATATCAATTTCAGGAGAATAAAGTGTCAATGGACTATATTTTTCTTTAAAATCTCCAATACTAAAACGAAACATGTCAAGTGGATTTCCATCTATACTGATCCACCTTGAAAAGATTGGATTTGAAACATCAGAATAAAAGTTCTGCCAGTTTTGATGCATTCTGAACATGACTCTGGCAGATACAGCTTCATTTGGTCTTGCTTTAATATCAAAATCAACTGAAGTAAACTCGTTCGTCTCTGACTGTCTTTTGCTCGAATCTACTCCCTCACCGCTAATACCGGAATAAAAATACTGTGCTTTTACATCTCCACCAATAGAAATGCCTGCTTTTGACACAATATTTTCCAGTATTTTCTGAATTTTATCATACTTCTCTTCCGACTTGTCAGCGTAAACGCCAGCAATCAACAGAGCACACATCAGTGTAATAATTCTTCTGAGCATTGATACTCCTTTATGAACAGTTACAGTTTATATTCAGAACCACATTTTAATTTCTGTGGAAATAATAGGGGTGGCATAATTATTCTCAGGAAGTTTAGCATCATCATGCTTCATCCATTTTACTCTTCCATGCAATCCGATCCTCGATAACATATCCCAGTCGAAACCTATGCCTATTGCGAAATCTTTATAATCAATTGGGCACATAACAGAAACAGAATCCGTTACTGTTGCCCCATCTACAATTCTTTCTTGCTCATCTTTAATATAAGCCTTTTGCGATTTCCAATTTTCAAATCCTACAAGCCCTAATATATAAAATTTTTTGGAAAGCGCGATAGCAGGTTCCATTCTCAAATATGATCCAAACAAAAGCATATCTTTGTTTTTATCACTAAAGGCAAACGGCTTAAATGAAGTTGAAATACTGTTTAAAGCACCATAAAAACTTACAAAAAAATCATTTGAATATCCAATTAACGAACTGATATCATAGGCAAAATCAACATCAGCACTGAAAGAAAACTTTTGATTATGAGGTACCCACCTGCTTTTTTCATAAACACCGGTGTTTTCTACACCATTTGAATCAGCCTGTTGAGCACTTTCATAAGGTACAAAACTTTCCATCATTGCCAAGTAATCAGACCTTAACCCCCCGGCTTCCGGGCCTAATGGTGAATTGTATGCACTTGTTCTATACGACTCATCTCCTAACCTTTTCCTGTATTTACCGTCCATGTTAAAATCAATAAGATAATTACCCCATCTGGTATATGATGAATGAAAGAGACCGGACAATTCCTGCCCATTTAATCTGTAAGGGAAATATATCACATCCTGACCTGATTTTAGCTGAAAATGTTGACCATAAGAAAATTTCAAGTGACCATAACCAGACAATTCCGGAACGATCTGTAAATTTACTCCCGCCATATTTTGTGAATATGGTGATGCTTCTGCTCTTGCAACAAACTTTCCAGGACCAACCAGATTTGAACCAAAAGGATAAAAAATATCTGATGGAACAGCAAAAGAAAGTGGTGAATAAAAACCTTCTGAAATAACAGCGAAATCGAGATTCAGAGGTAAACCGTATTTACTTTCCACTCGTGCATAAACTGCTGGTTTGATAGAAGATCTGGAAGTTTTCCTTTCAATATTACTAACAGCATCTCCAGTAACGGAATCAATTGTTTTCCCATATCCGATTTGCCAGTTTGTATCAACAAAACTAAATCCCAAATCAGCCATAATTTTTAATTTATCATTAATTGGTCCTCTTATATCAAATGATCCTACTCTTGGTTCTTTATAAAACATTATTCCTGTATCACGGGTTGTATTGTATTTAAATATTTTCTTAAATGCATAATTCTTCAAGATTTCCTTGTCATATTCATAAAACATCAAGTTTACAGATGGTGTCAAACGCCCGATCATTTCTTTTGCACTTAATCGAGTATGAAATACGTGCCTGTATGAATCTCCAATACCCCGACTTTTTGCAGTTGAACCATCGTCTCCCGCATAAGCAATATCATTTGAGAAATCCATATATTCACGTTCGAAATTATCATATCTCTCGTATGCCCCATATAAGAAATTGAAATAAAGATCTCCAGGTAAATTTATACTTTCCAGATTAATACCCTGAAAAGCTTTCTTATTCCAGGCTGCCCGACCCGATTTTTCTCCCTTTGCTATATTATATTCATAGTATCTACTAATTGGCTGCTCAACTTCAAATGGAAGATATTCCCAGGCAAAAGTTCGTGGTTGAGATTTCCATATAGTTAAAGGCGATGCCTCAATCCAGTGAATAGCTCCCATTTTTAACCAAAATGAAACCGGTACTGTTCGAATGGCTATACCCGCATTCATATCTTCATGAATTATTGCAGGTATATCTCCCTTATCATGCCTCCAGTCTGTTCTTCTTAATCCTTCACTTGTTGTTTCTCTGTCACTTCTAAGAAAATTGCCCGGCAGATTATGCTGGAAACCAATTTTTGACCAGAGTACAGTATTTCGTCCGGCTCTTGCAACCATTCCCAATCGTACAAATGATTCATTGCCCTCCCAATTAGACTGCATGTATGATTTATCCAATTCAAAATATGGTGGGCATTCCGACATCTGATGATACTGTAATTTTAGCCTTGCTTCACCAGAAAACGATACCGGAGATGACCCCCCGAACATTAAAGTAGAACGAACCTTCGATTCCAGATCATTCTCTGTCAAACCCAATGAATCAAGCATCTGTTTAAACTCAGTCGAGTCCGGCTTATCCTCCTTTGCAACCAGTGTAAATAAACAACCAATTGCCCCTACAACTAATAACAATCTTGAAAATGTTTTTTTAATTCTTAGCAACCAACCCTCCTTGAGAGTCGTTTATGTAAAACTGTTTCTGTTTCATGTTTAGTGAAAAAATATAAAGCATAGTTCATATTTATAATCTATTCAAATTGAATTTATTCAACTATTCTTATTCGTCTGATATAAGCATGCACTTAAAATAGATATGATTTTATCTCTTATCCGCTTAAGATAGCTAATCTGTGTTAACATTTTTTAAAAAGATTAGTACATTTTTTGTGATTGTATGTTTTGATAACAAAATATTGAAAAAAGTAATTTTTCTTTAAAAGGTCTATTCAACAACATTCAATACTTTCTGTTCTCTCTCAAGCCACTTTTTATTAATATCAGGAATATCATCAAGTAACTGTTGCGTGTGTGGATTTTTTGGTTTTAATGCAACATCATCAGGAGACCCGTGCTCGACAATTTTCCCTTTATGCATAATAAACATTCTGTCACTGACATAATATGCAAGGCCAATATCATGCGTTATGAAAACTATTGTCATCTTGAGCTCACTTTTAATCTTCATCAAATAATCGAGAATATTTGCCCTTACACAGGCATCAACCATACTTGTAGGCTCATCTGCAATAAGAACTCTGGGCCGTAAAATAAATATCCTTGCCAAAAGCATTCTCTGCATCTGCCCCCCGGAAAGTTCGAAAGGGTATTTTCCCTCTATTTCCGGCGGCTTAATGTTCACTGCCAATAAAGCCTGATCGACTCTATCCTCGATCTCTCTTTTTGATGGCTTTTTTTTAAAAATTCCAAAAGAATCTTTCAATTGCGAGCGAATCGTAAAAAATTGATTGAAACAACTGAATGGATCCTGAAAAACAGCCTGAACTTCACGCCAGTGAGTTTTCAGATTTTTAATTTCATTTCCTTTATACAAAAATTGTCCGGAACTTGGTTTTATCAATCCAAGCATTATTTTAGCCAAAACACTTTTCCCACATCCAGACCCGCCTACAAGCGATACAATTTCCTGGTCCTTAATGCCAAAACTGACATCATCAATCGCTTTAACCAGCTTCTTTCCATGCCCGAATGTACATATAACGTTTTTGGCATTAAAAATATCGGTTTCAACTGGCATACTGGCACCTCACCTGTCTATCAGCAACTATACGCATAACTTGTTTATTTTTCTTGCATTCCGGTTTTACAACGGGACATCTGTCGGCAAAACGACACCCCTCAATCGGCTTTGCCAGATTCGGCGGGGCACCTTCAATAGCAATCGGTTTTCTTTGCCTTTGCCCTGGTTCAGCACTTAACATGGATCCCATAAGAGCTTTTGTGTATGGATGTCTTGGATCAAAAATCACCTGATCAGTAGTGCCTAATTCAACAAATTCCCCCGCATACATTACAGCTATTCTTCCCGCAACATGACGTAACAAAGGCAGTTCGTGAGTAATGAATATCATTGTTGAAAAAACGCCTTTATCAAGAAGCTCAAATATCATTTTGATAACTGATTTTTGAGTTGTAACATCAAGGGCAGATGTCGGTTCATCAGCAATCACCATTTTTGGATTAAGCAGAGTTGATATTGCAATAACTGATCTCTGACGCATACCAGCCGTAATTTGAATAGGATATGAATTCAGGATACTTTCATCCATCCCTATTATCCTGAAACGTTCCCGTAAACGTGAATAAATTTCTTTTTTATCTTTTGTATTCTCATGACTTTCAATCATGTCGGCCGCAAGATCCTTAATTTTTCTTGTTGGATTCAATGAATTAAATGCACCCTGCGGAATCATTGCTACTTTTCTGCCTAACACATTTCTACGAACCTCATCCGGCTCACGATTCATCAACGACTCACCAGAAACAAGTACATCCCCGGAAGTAGGTTTGAGCGGTGGAATAAACAGACCCATGCACCCGTTAACAAGCGTAGATTTTCCACAACCGGATTCCCCGGCAATACCTAATACTTCCCCCTGATCCATTGAAAATGAAACATCAGATACGGCATGAATTTTTTCACCAAATCTTGTTAAATAATGCAAGTGAAGATTTTTTACCTCAAATATCGGAACCGAATTTTTTGTCTGAGGACTTTTCTGTTCAGAAGTTGTCGATTGAATATTATTTGATTCTATAGTAGGCATATGTTCTCCTATTTACGCAGACGAGGGTTAAAGACTCCCTCCATTGAATTATTCAGTACATATAAAGAGAAAGCTGTAATTGTAACCAGTATTGCAGCCGGTATGAATGCCCACCAGGCTCCGTCTGTCAAAGCTTCATTCCTCATTGCTTCGTTCAAAATCGTACCAAGCGAAACACTGTCATATGGACCCAATCCAATCATGCTGATTGCAGCTTCAGAAAGAATTCCCGATGCTGTCTGCATGATAAAAACCATAAAAACATACGATAAAATGTACGGAAGGATATGCTTTACAACAATACCAAATGTTCCGGTCCCGTTAATTTTTGCAAGTGATATATGATCCCTGCTTTTTAAACTTGACGATTGCGCCCGTACAGCACGTGCACTCCAGGTCCATCCTGTTGCACCAATAATAAAGGCTATCAGGGCAAGCGACCTTCCTTCCTTGACACTACTGCTGATAAGTATCAACAAAACCATCTGCGGAATAACAATGAACAAATTAGTTATCAGGTTTATTATATCATCCTGCAAACCACCCGTATACCCTGCATATATACCCAACAAAGTACCAACTATCGTAGCGATTATACCTGCAAGCAACCCTACATACAATGATGCACGCAAGCCTTTGACAAGCAAAGAAACCATATCAATACCAAGATGATTTGTTCCCAGCCAGTGCTGAGCCGATGGCCCCATATAAGGCATACCAACACGTGTAATTGTGTCAACAGGATAAAATACCGGAAATACATATGCCATTAAAAGTGTTAATACAAACAACCCTATACCAACTACAAAGGCGGGTGTTTTTAAAAGATTTATCAATATTTTCATTTTTTATTTTCCCCCGTATGCAGCTCTCACCCGCGGATCCAGAAACCCGATCATGATATCTACAGTAAAGTTAGCCACGAGTACACAAACTGTTATTAAAAGTGTACATCCCTGAATGAGAGGATAATCATTCCCCTGAATAGCTGTGAGTACAGCCATCCCTAAACCAGGATATGAAAAAATCATTTCAGTTATCAGGGCACCACCTACCATCAGACCTAACGACAAAGCTAATCCTGTTAACTGGGGAAGCATCGCATTACGAAACATATAGAACAATATCTTGTTTTCTTTAATACCAAGCCACTTTGCATATTTAATATAATCTGTCCCGAGTTCGTAAATACACATGGAACGCATTCCAATCGCCTGTCCACCTGCAAGTATCAGAAAAACAGAAAAGAAAGGTAGTACATAATGATAAATTACACTCGAAAAAAAAGACAAACTGAATGTTGGAATCAAACCTCCAGCATAACCGCCAACTGCAGGAAAAATATTCCATACTATTGCGAACAGATAAACCAGTATCATTCCAACTGCAAAATAGGGTACAGCACTTATGAAAAGTGAAAAAGGCATAAATATTTTATCAAAAACTCCTCTTCTGTATGCTGCCAGTGCACCAAGAACATTCCCAATAATCCAACCCAGAACTATGGTTGGAATCTGTATTGCAAGGGTCCAGGGAACTGCTTCTTTAATCATATCCCCTACTTTTTTGGGATAATTTAGAAATGAGGTGCCCAGATCCCCTTTCATTACCATTAAAACGTAATTTCGAAACTGTTTCCAGGTTGGAGTACGAACCGGCTTTCCCGACTCGTTCCTGATTATTTCTCCACTTTTATCAAGTTCAACCAGTCCAAATTCTTTGAGGTATGCTTCCTCTTTTTCTTTTGCAGCTTCAGTATCTAATCCTGCCCCAACCTTGGCCATTATAATATCGACCGGGTTACTTGTACCCAGTCTAGGCAAATAGAAATTTATGGTAACAGCTACCATAAATGTAACTAAATACCATCCCGCTCTAGTGAGAATATATCGCAATGTTGGATATCGCTTCAGCATAACTACTCCTGTTCTGCTGTCGATTTAATTTCCCAAAGTGATTTAGTACCAACGCCGAAACACAAACACTGCGGTGGTGCATACGGATTTTCTTCAGTCGGAAAATTAGTCCACTTTTTAGTACTGAATTCATAAAACTGTTCAGGCCTATATACCAGAGGAATTGTCGGCTGATCCTGCATGAAAATATTATTCAATGCACGATAAGCTTCACGCCGCTGATCATCATCTGTAATCGTAGGAATTAATCTTAACAAACTATCAACTGCCGCATTATAATCTTTTGAATCTGGATTATTATAACGACCCTGATTCTCATTCATCTTTTCACCAACAGCTTTCCAGTTTCTTGACGACATTACAGCTTCAAAACGTGACCACGGCTGTGATGGAGTAACAGATACACTGGGACCGTGCATCAATAGATCGAAATCACCATTGGGCATAGCTTGCCAATACAAACTCGCATCAAGAAATCCTTCCCGAACATCAATCCCCGCTTCTCTCATACCCTGTACAGCTATCCGAACCATTGCTTCCCAATCAGACCATCCAGCAGGTGATTTAATAAACAGGGTTGGTAACTTTTCACCTTTTGAATTTTCCATATGCGAAAGTTTTCCATCTGAACCAAATACAGACTTTACTCCAGATTCTGCTAAAAGTTTCTTTGCTTTTTCAATATCGTACGTAATACCATATTTCTGTACATCATCTACTGCAAAATATTTTTCTTCAACACCAAACGGCATTACCAAACCCGGCTGTAACGGCGGGCTATACTGTGAAAAAGCCAGCTCTCTGATATCTTTATAACTGACAGCAGCAGCCATGGCCTGACGGAACTTACTATCTGAAAGCGGATACCTGGTCGTATTTACAACGAGCATTGTTATTGCCGCAGGAACAAAATAAGGTTCCTTTTTATACCAGGTACTTACCCCTTCTTTCTGTTTCATCCATATTCTTGGAATGAAAGTACTTGACACATCAAGATTGCCCTGTTGAAGAGAAATGCTGAAAGCATCATTACTCTTATATATAGGATGAATGACATACTCAGGTTTTGGGAGGCGATTACCATATAAAGCAGCATTACCCCAATAATCATTACGCCGTTTCAGAACTATTTTTTCACCCGAATAAGTTAACAGATTATACGGTCCTGAGACAACCGGATCTTTATCAATTTTCAATTTTTGAAGTTCAGAAAATTCTCCGTTAAGAGAATCAAGCAAAGAAGTAAAATAATGCTTCGGAACTATACGAACTGCCTGCAAAAAATCCATTACAACCAGCGGATTATTTCTTTTCTCTTTATTAATAATAAAATTAACTTTTTCAATACTCCTGCCTTCTTCTGTTGTATCTGTAACTGTGTCAACAGTAACCGTTGCAACATAATCCCATACAAACGATGTCGGAGCACTCGGATATTGCTTTCCTATTTCGTATGTGAATTTGACATCAGATGCAGTAACCATCTTACCATCACTCCACTTTGCTCTGGGATCCATCATAACAGAAATAACATCATCAGTTTTTTCATACGAACTTGCAAGCAAAGGCTCCATTTCACCATTTAGTGTATTATAAACCATTAACGGCTCATACATTAAATTAAAATTACCACCAACAGGAAATGCTGGCCAATCACTGAGAGGATTGAACGTGTTAGGATCTCCCCACTGAAAACCAGCAAGATATAGGGTTTTCTCCCTTGGAAAATCAACTTCAGCTGAACCCTTCCGGGAATTCTGACATGAAAACAAACCACACAGCAATACACCTGTAAAAAACAGTTTCAGACAATTTAAACGTTTCATATTGCCTTTAATCCTTTCCCCAACAATTATTATAATAGAGGATAATATGCTACAATCAATTATGTGAAAATATATGAAATGGGTTTGATATAAACAAAACAAATTCGTTAATTCAATTCCACTCGATTTATCATTAATTTAAGCGTTAGATGAAATTAATGGAGCAATAAGCTGTGAACTTTTTGTAAATTCAAACCAAATAAGACAAACTCCAAAAACAAATCACAATCAAGTAATCTTGATGCGACCTGATCTGACAACACTGGACAAATCCATAGCTGCCGGTATAATTTTTAGATGTAATATTAAGGTTGTAAGATGTAACGGGAACTGTAAATAAATTTAAAACACTCTAATTATTAGCTTTGATTCCCCATAAAGCAGTAATCCCCGCTCCAACCATCAGACACTGAGGAGGTGCATAAGGATTATTCTCAGTCGGAAAATTACTCCAGTGTTTAGTACTAAACTGATAAAATAACCAGGGACGATACATCAGGGGTATTATTGGCATCTCTTCCATAAACAATCGATTAAGTTTACGATAAGCTTCACGAATCTGGTCCGGATCTGTCATCTGGGGAATATTTTTCAACAAACTGTCTGCAACCGGATTTTTATAACGCCCTTCATTATAATACATTATTTCTCCCACAGGGCGCAATTCCCTTGCGGACATTACCCGGTCAAATCGTGCCCAAGGCAATGAAGCCGACTGCTCAGGTTGAGGAGTTTTCATCGTAAAATCAAACAATCCTCTTTTTAACAGATTATCCCATTGCTGATATTCTATAAATTTCTCCTGCACATCTATTCCTGTTTCACGAAGACCTTCAACTGCAATTTTTATAGTCATTTCCCAGTCTGTCCACCCTTTCGGACAGGTAGCATACAAAGTACGAATCTTTTTGCCATCAGGATCTATCAACAAACCGTCAGCACCCCACTTATACCCACCATCACGTAAAATCCTTTTTGCTTTTTCAGGATCATAAAGTGTACCAAATGCCTTCGCGTCCTCTTCAGAGAAATAAACTTTTTCTGTTCCAAATGGAAGTATCAAACCCGGCTTAAGCTTTGGAGTATATCCATAAACTGCATCCTGTTTGATTTTCTCATAATCTATGGCATGCACTACAGCGCGACGAAAGTTTACATCACTAAATGGTGGTTTTGAAATTCCCATTAACAAGGCAGGCATAATACCCGGTTTATAGTAAGGTTCTTTTTTATACCAGGTCCCTACACCATATTGAAATTTATCCCAGATCTGAGGACAGAATGTTTGAGATATATCCAGATTTCCTTCTTTTAAGGCGATATTAAAACTATCATTACTGGAATATGTACGGTGAATAATATAGTGAGGAGACGGTTTTTTTTGATCGTACAATACATTCCCCCAATAATCATCTACCCTTTCCAAAACGATCTGTTCTTCGGTGTAAGTTTTTAATGTATAAGGTCCCGAACCAATCGGTTTCACATCATTTTTAAAATCTCTAATCCTGTTAAGAACATCCTCATTAGATGGAGCAGCTCCCGTTTCTGCTGCAACTAATTTGAAAGCTTTTTGCTCAACGATTTCAAATATTCGCATTGGCAAAATCTGAACCGCTGATATTATATCCAATAAAACAAGTGGATTATACTCCTCCGGATCCAGCTCAAACAAAACTGAATGCTTACCATTTTTTTTAACACTAACTATTCCATTCCATATATTACTGAAATTTGTGTTATATTTTTTGTGCAAATTAAACGAGTAAACGACATCATCCGATGTAAGATGATCACCGTTGTGCCATCGTGCCTTTTCATGAAGAGTCACTTCAAGTGAAGCGCCCTTGAATTCATAAGATTTTCCAATAACACCCTGAAGTTTGCCATCTAAAAGGTCGTATCCAAACAATGCTTCATATATCAAATTCATGTTCCCCGTAATCGGCCAGGCAGGAGTAACCGCAAGTGGATTAAATGTAGCAGGAGCACCCCATTGAAAACCACCTACATACAAAGTTTGCTCCCTGGGAAACTGTAACAGTCCTTTGGAATTCGATCCGCTCTCTCTATTCCCGCCACAATTGATAAGAAACAGGAAAACAGAAATACTGATAATGAAATTTCGTAATCTATTCGAGATCATAAACTCCTACTCCGGATTATTTTGAGCAGATCTCTTTTAATTCAAACAATTCTCATGATCTATTTATTAAAAAGATATTGTGTATTTTGAATTAATTACATAATGGTTAATGTTCAAATAATCTCTCTTATAAAATACAAATTTATCTAGCCAGGATAATATTCCATTTCTGATATTATTCGAAACAGCCTATCCTGCATCTGTTTTTTTTCATACTTTTAAATAATATACGTTTATAATCACAATTCCACAAAGAGTAAATCAATAAAGGTAATTTATCTTTCCTTAAACATCAGTTATTAATACTACAGGTTTTAATCCTTTTCTATTTTCCTTAATTGTTCCTCTTGCATATGCCAGGAATTTTCTTCTGAAGGAAAATCCCTGCTTACCACATCACTTTTATATTTATTAACAGCTTCTGAAGCTAAATACCAGAAATTCATGTATTTTTTTGCATGCTTAAACACTCTTTCACCCATACCAAGGATATCATGGATCACCAACACCTGGCCATCACATCCATTACCACTACCAATACCAATTACAGGAATAGACAGTTTCGAGGATACTATAGATCCAACCTCGTGCGGTACCTTTTCAATTACCAGGATATTTGCCCCTGCATCCTGAAGAATCATTGCACTTTCAATTAATTCATGTGCCTGTAAAGCATTTTTACCGAAAATTTTAGCTTTCCCACCATGAATCTGAGGATTGTATCCGATATGAGCACAAACTGGTATGCCATTTTCAGCTAAACATGCAATAACATTTTTCTTTTCTCCCCATCCTTCAACCTTAACACAGTCTGCTCCATTTTCAATTAACAAACGTCCGTTTTCCAATGCTGTCCACGGATCGTCAACTGTTCCAAATGGCAAATCCACAACTACAAAAGCGGTTTTTACAGCTCTGACTACCGCTCTTAAATGATGCAACATATCTGCAATTGTAACATCCTGTTCACTCTTATAACCAAGAACATTTGTACCAACACTATCACCTACGAGAATTGAATCTATCCCCGCTTCATCCAGAATTTTTGCAGTAGGATAATCATAAGCCGTAAGCATTGTTACGGGAATTCCGTCGTGTTTCTTTCCGAGTAAGAAATTGATGTTTTTTTTCATTATTATCACCTGAATTTAACTTTACTTTATTTTCTAATAACAGTAATGCTCCCCATTTACGCTGGGAACCGCAACCGTTGGATATTCTGCAGTTTAATGGACGTTCAACTACCTCAAAACTGACAAGTATTAATTCATACCTGATCAATATTTTGGTTATATTAATAAAAATGTTTTATTCAGAACTGATTTACGATTCAGCGTGAAATAGAATCTGATCCAAAAATGGATTCACCAATCTGAACCGCTTCCGAATTATCCCCATCAAAACCGCCACCACATCCAGCCAATATGACCACTAGTAACATCACGACAAATATAAAGCATTTCACCGACGACATTTTCATTTTTTCCTTTCTTTAAAATATTTTGGCAAAATTTTTAACTGAAATCCGGTATGCATTACATGCCATCGCGTTCTTTTTGTTCTGCCCACAGGAATTTTTACTCTAAAATAGAATGATGGTTTCAAATATTTTTCGGCCCTGATATCAGCTTCCAGAATCAATTGATGAAACCACCAGTCATTATCAAAAGTAACCTTCGAAAACGTATCAGTAGTTATATTATGCAAATCATTGATAACAATATCCTCCCACTGGTAACCAATGGAATAGATAACATTTACCCTGGACCAGTTATAATGCAGTCCCGCAGTTACAGCGGTACCTGGTATATAAAGGACTGGCTTAATCCCTGACAAAGAATCATAATAAATCAAATAATCCGAATCCTTACCTTTGACAAGCATGGTATCCTGACGTTCAAAATGAATGCCTGCAGCCCACTGGCCCAATTCTACAGAAGCAAACATCCCCCTGAAGGATAATTCCACCATGTTCAAAAAAGTCAATCCACGATAATTGTTGATTCCCCCGACTTTACCACTCGAAAAAGCTGTCAAGAAGTTATTGAACTTTTTGTTTGTAGATATACGTGTAATCAAACCCATTACAGAAACACCAATCGTAAACTGATCTTCTTTTACATATTCTCCGATTTCCTCCAATTTGACACGAATGGCATTTGTAAAACTTCGCTTTGGACATCCATCATACAAACCATAAATATCCGGACATTTGTCTACACTGTCCAGAAACCCGTCTCCATCACGATCAGAAAACTGGGTCAAATTCATCACACAGTCTGTTATTGAATCCGGAAAAACTTTTATACTTTTTTTGAGATCTCGATACCCCCAGCGTTGAGCAGAAACAATACATTCACCCGCTTTAAGTTTTAATGTCTGTTCACCTGTTTGACACTTACTGTTTTCTAAACACACTTTTGCATCCGGAGGATGAACAATTACACGCAACATTCCATATCTGGGTTTAAACTGATAATCAAAATACTGAACCCTGTTCTGGAGCACATTTACAACAGTATCAATTGATTCATAATATAAACCACCATCCCACCTGAGACGATGTTCTCCCGGGCAAAGGCGCATTTTTGTCGAAACTGCTTTTTCATAGTCAATTAAATAAGGTGCTGTCAATGGCGGTTCGGGGAGAATCAGAAGCCCATATTGTACATCTCCGGTGATGTAAACAGTATCCATATCGGAAATCAATTGAAACGTTGCATTTACAATACTATCTTTTACAATTCTGACTGATTTCTGGTTAAAATGATAATTTGAAAGATGTAATTCTATCGTATAAATACCAGATAGAAGTCCATTTAGTGTACACGGTGTTACTCTGTGCATGTTTTTTCCATTAACAAAAACGTTTGCACCCGGGGGGTCTGAAGTAATATTCAGGCTTCCGGTTGGAAGAGTATCTGATCCTGTCAGCAAAGACCATCTGCCATTTCTCAGGTAATAAATTTTAGAAAAGTTCCTGATATATATCCTGTCATTATCAAAAAACACAACGTCTTCATCATTACCCGGTTTATCTGAAGGCAAACGATACAAACGATATTTTATTATATCTTCAAGCTGAGCCCAGTCCGGCATAGGGAAAACATAAACGGGCAAAAATCCGTCTTTCAAATTAACAGTATCCAGTACACCTTTATAAAGACCATACCTGTTTTTTATTTTTTGACGCATGATTATCTGGCCCGGTTTCAGTACCGGTACAGTATCACAACCCTGAAGTATACTGTCATTTTCACTTCTTATTATATCGATTTTTTTAAGTTCAAGATCGGAACTGACCAGATGAAAAGAAGAAATAGAATAATCACTGTCACGATAAGACGCACTGAGGGATACAGCGTTTAAAGCAATTAAAAAAATAAAAAAAGCAGTTTTCACGATTTTGTCCCTGACTCATTTATTCTCTCTGTACTCAACTGTCCACAATTGTTTTAATTATTTATTAATTAAATTTGCCGCAATCTCAGCAACTTTAACTGATGGTTTATAAAAGCCCAAAGTTTTTCGAATACTTTCAAGCTCTTCGACTGTTCGAGTAAAATATGTGTCGTTATTTAAATATTCTCCAAGCCGATTTGCAATTTTTTCAGAATTTGCTTCGTATTGAATACACTCCGGGACGATTTTTTCTCCAGCAATAATATTCGGTAACCCAATATAAGAAATTTTTACCAGAGATTTGTATATATAATAAGAAATAAATGAAGTTTTGTATACTATTACCATCGGAATTCCATAAAGAGCTGTTTCCAGTGTCGCAGTGCCCGATGTTACCATGGCGATATCTGATCTGTACAACAATTCGTGCAACGGACCTGAAAACAATTCAAGATCTGTCTCACTTAAAACATTATTAAACATCGAATCCGGAAGTGTACGACATCGAGAAACGATACCCCTCAATGACGGGAACTTTAATTTCAGCTTTTTATAAGACTGGATCATTGGGTTAAGCATTTTTTCAACTTCCTGCTTTCTGCTCCCTGGAATTATCGCCAAAACCGGTTCACTTTTATTGATTTTTCCTTTTTTGTAGTCATTCGTCTCAAGAAGCGGATTACCAACAAAACTGACATTCTTTGTATATGGTTTAAAATAAGCAACCTCAAAAGGAAAAATACACGCAATATGAGCAGCATTCCTGGCTAATGTTTCTGCACGTTTTTTTTTCCAGGCCCAAACCATAGGAGCAATATACCACAATACTGGAATCCCCATTTTATTTGCAGCTTTCATCAAAAGCATATTGAATCCTGGGTAATCAACACATATAAGACAGTGTGGTCTTGAACGTTGCATCATTTTAATTAACTTATTTTTTGCATCAAGAAAAAAAGGTAAATGGGATACAACTTCCAGAAAACCCATCCGGTTAAATGGCTCGAAAGGGAAAACAGCCTCAAACCCCTCCTGTTTCATAAGAGGCCCACCAATACCCCAAATTTTTGATTCCGGAAAAACCGTTCGTAATTCCCGAACTACAGCAGAAGCATGTTGGTCACCTGAAGGTTCGCCAGCTACAATCAGAACTGATGGAAAAGACATAATGTATAATTAGCAGCTAAAAAAGATCTGATGAAAAGCTGCTCTCCTTTTTCATTTCTGTAATAAAATTCTTGTACTCGGGAAGTTTTGACCTGTCAATTACTAAAACTGCATCATTGGTTGTAACTACAACGGCATTCTCAATCCCTATTACAGCCAACGCCCTTGAAGATTGGTTTACAAGAATAGATTGTGAACAATCTCTTTCAAAAATTGATTCCCCTAACACTGTTGTACCAAAATCGTTTTTTCCTTTTATACGGCCAACAGATTCCCAAGATCCAATATCATCCCATTTAAAACTTCCCTCAACAACATTAACCCGTTTTGAATGTTCCATTATCCCATAATCAATAGACTGTTTTTCACAGGAATTATAAAACCAGTCGATTATATCCTGAGAAAAACCATTTTTTTCAACAGTTTTCAGCAATTTTGCCAAATCCGGCATATATTGATTGAACTCCTGAAGAATAGTAGAGGTTTTCCATAAGAAGATTCCACTATTCCACAGATAATCACCAGATTTTAGAAAATTTTCTGCCTTTTGCTGATCCGGCTTTTCTACAAATCGTTTAACCTTATAAACTGAAATTCCATTTCTGGTTTCAATTTTGTCTCCGGCCTGGATATACCCATACCCGGTTTCCGCTCTTGATGGTTTTATTCCGAAAACAGTAAGTGTATCGCTTTGGTCTGTTTGTTGAACTGCAAATTTAATCGTTTCAACGAAAGAATCAACTGGCTGAATATCATGATCTGCTGAAAGAATAACCATAACAGAATCACCATATTCTGCCTGTATTCCAGATGCAGCTAAAGCTATCGCAGGTGCAGTATTTTTACCAACAGGTTCTTTAATTATATCGTACCTGTAAGATGAAAGCACCGAATTCAGTTTACCAGCCAGTTTTTCACTTGTAATTACCAGTGGACGAATTCCTGGAGAACATATTGTATTTACTCTGATAAGAGTTTCTTCCAACATGGTTCTGTTGGAAATGATTTTAAGCAATTGCTTTGGTAAAGATGACCTGCTAAGAGGCCAGAAACGCTCTCCTATGCCCCCAGCCAGAATAACCGGAACTACATCCACAGATACGCCCCTTTCAGATCGGAATACCGAGTTTAACTTTCAGACTTTTAACTGTACTGTACGGAATACAAGGAACACCTATTTCAGATTTGTTATGATTGGAACTATGAAAATCTGAACCTCCAGTATTTACAAGATGATACTTTTTGGCAATACGTATGTAGTGTTTTTCAACACTTGCCGGGTGTTCCGAATGATATGCTTCAATACCCAATAAACCATCTTTTATGAATTCCGGTATTCTGTTGTCAACATTTGTTACACCCGGATGAGCAAGAACCGGTATTCCACCAGCATTTTTTATTAAATCAAAAACTTCTTTTGGATGCATTTTCAGTTTTTCAACATATGCGGGCAAACCATATCCGATATATTTATCAAAAGCTTCCTTAAAAGAATACACCAGCTCTTCTTTTAACATGGCAGCAGCTATATGTGGCCTGCCAATAGCACCAATACCAGCCACACTCAAAACTGTATCAAATCTTAAATCTATCCCCTGATTATTCAGATTCTGGACCATTTTCTGCGCCCTGACATATCTGGCCTCTTTCATCTCCCTTAGTTTTTTGCAGAAAGCAGGATTTTCAGTATCAATATAATACCCTAAAACATGGATGTCTGTACCATCTATTTCACTAGATAGCTCAACCCCAGGAATTACCTCAATACCTGTCTCAGAACCCAACTCTAAAGCCAGAGGATACGCATCCGTACAATCATGATCAGTTATGGATATTGCTTTAAGTCCTTTGAGATAAGCAATATCCATAACTTCTCTGACAGTACTGGTTCCATCAGAGTGTACAGTATGTATATGAAGATCTACATGTTTACGATTTAATGATGGTTGTAAAAGCATCCTTATTCAATTTATGATAAATTTAAATAAAACCAAACTTGGTAATATAACCAAATCTTGTTTCTAAGATCAAGTTTTTACTGATATTTTAACTAATCAGTTACGGTATTAATTTTGCTTTTATTGTAAAAATGTTAAAGTATATTATTTTTAATCTAAAGCAAAAGGCAGCCCATATATGAACAATTTAAAAAAAGAGAATGATCAGACATTCGAAGAAGGTCTTAAAGAGATTCTGTCATGTGAGGAAAATAAAAAAATTACACAAAAATCATCACCCGACTCTTTACCTGAAAAAGAGATGATCTTTTCGAATATAAAGGCCGAAAACACATCATCAAAAAACTATCTCTTTTTACGGATTATAGCAACACTGACAGTTTTAGGACTACTTACTCTTTTTGGGCTTCAAATTGCCTATAAATGAACAGAATTCACCAGCAATTTTCAAATTTGTTTTTAGCAGTTAATTAATTTAATTAACCTGAATCGAACCGGACTAATTAAGATAAGGACTGCAGTTGCAATTCGACAGAACGGTTTAATCCAGCTCACCAGGAATCAATCTTTAGAGCTATGCTGAGATAGAAACCAGGCTGTCGGATAATTTAACATGCAATTTTACTAATAATTTTTTGTATAGAAATCGTTATTACGAACCCGCTTCACCAAAAACCGTTTTCCTCTTTTGCCAGTTTTTTTCAACTTTTGTCAGAAATAATAAAAAGGGGAAATATATTGCTAAGACAATTAAATAAAAGAATATTCCACCACTATGATGAAGAAAACTATCTGTCAGAAAAGCTGTATCTATATACTCAGCCAACATGGTAATAGTAACTATTCTAATCGCATTTTTTAGAAGAGAAAATGGTATAACCAGTAAAAGCATACAGGTTTTTAACCAGTTGGTTTTCAGAAACATTTCCACTGCAACAGCTCCTGTAATAATTAGTGCCATTGTTGAACGTATTCCACTGCATTCCGGAGCTATTGAAATACTGATTTTATTTAAATGAAACTCAACACCTTCACGAACATACGCCTGCCCTAACAGAATATATAGACCATCAACCATAACAGCAGATCCCCACTGAAGAAACCATATAATACCATCCAAAACCATCTTTGGCATGGGTACTGCCAAAATCAAAATTATCAGTGGAAATAAAACCTTTTTAAATCCAGAACCTCCCCAGCATACAACAAACGCACCATAAATTGCAAAAACAGATCCTGCTGATTTGATGGCCAATGACAAAACCGGATCATTACTTTTTATGAAATTTGATAATAATGTAATTATGACTCCAATTGACAGTATACTAAAGCCTGAAATACCATGCCCGTTTTCATTTTTAAAGGAGTCTCTCGACCACCAGAGAAAATACCCGCTTACAATCGGAATCACACCAATGTGAGTATATGCACTGTTTTTTAAAACAAGCCCGATTAGATCTTTTAGCTCATTTCCGAAAAGAAGCAAAGAAATAACTGTCAAACTGAGAAACAGAATGATTTTACCACGATTTGTCTGTAATAATCTGTTATTCATAACCTTTTCCCGGGTGAAGTTTTGATATCAGTTTTCTTTTATGGTAGTTTCTTTATCCAGTGTAATAGAATGTTTTTTCAGCAAATCATAAATTGTAGGTCGGCTTACACCAGCAAATTTTGCTGCATCAGAGATATTAAAATTTACCTGACGTAAAACATTTATCAGAAACTCTCTCTCAAAAACATCACGTGCTTCTTTCAATGTCAAACCAGTTGCAGATGATGCGCTCAGCAATAGATCCTCTGATTCAATTATTTGATTCACACATGTTATTGCTGCACGACTAAGCTTGTTTTCCAGTTCTCTTACATTTCCAGGCCAGGAATAGTGTAAAAGTGCATTTTCGGCTCTCGAGCTTAATGATAATTTTTTTAAACCGAATTTTGTACGATATCGTTCTATTACAGAGTTTGCGATTAAAAGAATATCATTACCCCTGTCTCGTAAAGGCGGTACATCAATCTGAAATTCACTCAAGCGATAGAACAAATCATTTCTTAAACCCCTTTGCGAAGACTGATTAGTGATCTCTGGAACATTGGTAGCAGCAACAACTCTTACATCAACTTTACGAAGCTCCGTTCCTCCCAGGCGCTGAACTTTCTGATCTTCCAGGAATCTCAGAAGCCTTACCTGAAGATTTTTTGGCATTTCCCCAATCTCATCAAGCAACAATGTGCCCTCATGTGCGATCTCCAGTAATCCGGTTTTATCAGTATTTGCCCCTGTAAAAGCACCTTTAACATATCCGAACAACTCAGATTCGATAAGATTTTCCGGTATGGCACCACAATTAATTGGGACAAATGCACCATTACATCGTTTGCTGTGATAATGAACAGCCCGGGCACACAGATCTTTACCGGTACCACTTTCTCCGGTAATCAGTACATTCACATCTGTTTCTGCAATACGAGGTATCAGTTCAAAAATTCGCATCATAGGCTCACTTGCACCTATCATGAAAAAGTTGCTTTCGATCTGAAACTTTCCCTCATTTTTTGCGGACCTGATATCAATTTTTTCCAGCGATTTAATCCGTAATGCCCGCTCAACAACCACAAGCAGATTATCAATATCAACTGGTTTAACCAGATAATCAAAAGCTCCCCGCCTTACCGATTCCGGCCCCAGTAAATCAGATGTATTCGCTGTAATTACAACTATCTTTGTTGTTCTCTCTATTTCAATAATCGAATCTATCAATTCCAGACCTTTATCCGGGACATTATCGAGACCCATATCCAGCAGAACTATTTGTGGTTTATATTGTTCAACAAGTCTCATGCATTCATTGGAATCACCAGCCTCATAAACCGTATAATCTGAAGAAAATGCCCATTTCATCTGTTCTCGAAGACCATTATTGTCATCTACTATAAGCAATCTGTTCATGATAAGACCCTCAGGAAAAATTAAACATCTTTAGTCTGATCATTATTAGCAATTTTGATCAAATTTTACATGATTTTTCAGTTTATTACAACAAAATGCAAAAAAGGGTACCCCGTCCAACTTTTGATTCACAAATTACTTTCCCACCCATTTGTTCAACAAGTGTTTTACATTGATAAAGTCCTATACCTATCCCTTTATCTTTGGTTGTAGAAAAAGGTCTGAACAACTGATTTTTCAAAAAGTCTTCGTCCATTCCGCAACCATTATCTTCCACAGAAACAACAATCGAATAGGAAGAGAAAAAAGATTCCCTTCCGGGAAACCTTGACAATACCCAATCAGTTGAATTGCCAAGCAAAAAAGCCCTGATTTTCAGTTTACCTTTTTCCCCATGCATCGATTCGATTGCATTTACCAAAAGGTTTTTTATTGTATAATAAATTGCGCCTTCATCAACAACAACAAAAAGGCCCGGGCTGATATCTGTATCAAGCTCAATATCCGGCGAGTCATTCAAAGCAGAATCTTCAACAAGCCTCTTTACAACTAAACTGATATCCGTTTTGACCTTTTTTAGTCTGTCAATCCTGGGAGGCATTGACAGCTTTGAAACAAGACTATCAAGGTTTGCAGTACAACTCCGGAGAGATGATAGTAAACTTTCCTGAAAATCTGGGTTTGAAATGTTTTTTTGTGCATTTCTGACAAGTAACTTTAATGTTGCCACCTGGTTTTTTACATCATGTACAATAAATGAGGCCATATGAGAAAATGATTCAAACTGCTTTTGCTCAAGCCTTTCTCTGAGTATACGATGTCTGAAAAGGAAATCTGCAATAACAGAAGTATAAGCCTCAATCAGAGCAATATCTTCTGTATCATAACCATCTGATCCATCCCATTTTAATGCAAGGATAGCAAACAGTGAACTATAATGTAAAACCGGAGCTACATCAGTAATTTCAAGTTTGTTAAAATTCAGCTCGCTTTCGGTGTGTATATTCATTGAAGCGCTGTTTTTAAGCGACAGCAATCCAAAGTAATCCCCTTTTTTGTGTAATGTATCAATTATGGGACTACTGCTTCTTATCACAAGAGATCTGGGTAAATTTCTTTCTTTTGGAGTTAAAAGTTCGTAATTTCCATTCTGTTCATTAGCAATAAACAGATATGCGTGATCCGCATTGAGGCTTTTTCTAAGGTGCTCAAGCAGTTCTTCAAGAGTCTCCTCATAACCTTCGACACGACCAAGTATTCTGTGTAATGAAAAAAACTGTAAACGGTAATCGTATCTTGTTGAATAAAACCTCCTGTTAACAAGCTTTGCAATTCTTCGCCGCATCCTTGCAGATCCGGCCAGAATCGTACTTGCAAACAATACGGACATTCCTATCACCTTGAAATCAAAAGGTGAAAGTGTGACATTAAAACTCCTGAGAATTGAAAAAGTCAGCCCCACAGCAGTAAATAAAGCCCCAATAACAAGAAGGGAAAATGATGAATAAACTGCATCACGCGTAACTTTTATCTTCTCATTATTCATTCTGTATCTGACAAAACTCCAAAGTATTGCCAAAAGAGAAATGATATATATATATGCTGAATATTTAAACCAGGCAATAGAAACCCAGCCATATAGTAACCAGTTTGTCGAAAAAATCAGTTGATAACAAACTAATACAAGCGATCCGGCGAAACTTACCCATCCGAGCCTGCGCTGGTAAAGATGAGCATAACGGTAAATATTTTCCAGCATAAACAGGGAATATACAAGCACTAATATATGCAATATAAGCATAAATACAGATACATAATCCGGACAGTAAAAAAGCTCCTGGTTTTTTGAATAATTAAAAACTCCAGGCATTAAAGTAATAAAGGCAACAATTATTGGTATCACCACTAAAACCGACCTGATTGAAAAAACCTTTTTCCAAAAATTTTTACCTGAACTTTTCTGCGGATCATCCAGCATTTGAAGCAACACTGCCTGCATTGGTGAAATCAGTAAAAAGTTAAGGGAAAGTACAGATCTCCAAATCTGATCCATTTCTGCAAAAAAAATTAAACCAGAAAATAAGAATCCTGCAAATGACAACATTATAACTGATAAAAATTGAATCATGCTGTTACATTCCCTGCAATACTTTAGCTATTATTAATATCTTCATTGGTTTTAATATCTCATAACCAGTTAATCTGACTTGCAATCCTTCTTTTTTAATAAAATGCAGTCATGCTTCAATATATATAATCAGGTGAATTGAGTGATTGATATTATAATATAATTACCCGCAAATTATATTGGAAAACTCTTTTTAGACATCCATTAATCGGTTCCATTCAGGTAAAATCTACTCTCAATAGTTTGAAATCGTTAATTTTGTATCATTATATAAATGGAGTATTTTATATATGAGAATTTAAAAATAGATGTTCAGGTATAAAAATGTACCTATTTAACCAGGTTTGTCCCAATACTTATAGATTTTTGCCATAAAGATGACCTTTTTCAATATATAACAATCACAAAGCCCCATTAAAATAATATCAAAGAACAACCCGGTTGGTTCATAAATGTATCAATAATATATCAATGTATTTTCTGGAAATATTATATTCAATTTGATATGATTAGCAATAAACCGCAAGTACAAAAATTAAACACCAGAGCGTTCAGGTTGATATGTAGTTAAACAGACAATTATGAATGATTCACCATTGTTGCCGGCAAGACATGAAAATTTTTCAGATTTACCTGATTCAATCTTTGTCAAGAATGAATTTGTTAAGTTTCTATATGCTGCCATGCATCTTCATCTGCCGGTAAATGAAGTACGGGAGTTCTGGGATAAACATTACCTTACAAACAATCCGAAATTTCAGAATCATGTTGATTTTTATAAATGGATCTGGTCAGATGAAGAATACTGCAACGCTGATTTTTTCCTTCAGGTTATAGAATCTATTGAACCCTATTTGAATTCAAAAGGATTCGAAGCACCTGTTTTTATTCGTAATGCCTTATATACTCTAAACAGGGGCCTTTTGTTTTCACCTAAATCGATGTTTAAATGGACCAGCCCATTTCTCGGAGATTTTTATTCCAATGAAGATCTTCGCTACCTTCTTCTCACACTTGTTGAATACTACAGCTCCATCCTTCTTCCGGGAATGCTTCATAAAATACTGACATTTTTCGATCACAAATCCGATAAAACAACTGAAGCTGTTATCCTCGGGACACGATTTCAGCAATTACCTGATAAATTTAATCCGCTTCCACCTTATGATTGTGAACTCTGGACTGCAACAATCATACAATGCATGCCAGCCGGAATATATTTACCACCTTATGAAAAAATATGTATGATTTCTGATATTCGTACTATACAAAAAATCGTTCCATATGCACAGTATCGCAACAATAACCTTTTAATTAACCAGAATAAATATGGGGAAAGATGCAGCTTTCACGATTTCTGTAAAAGGAAAAAACTTTTTGAGGAACTGCAGCAATATAATCTTCCAGACTTTACTATCACAGAAATCATTAAAGACTATTACTGTTCAAAACGTAAAAGGATTGTACTTCACAAAGAATGTATTTATGAGGCCCCTGTATACCTTTACAGTTATATTTTCAAGCGTTCTTCCAATAAACCTAAAGATTTCTTCTCATTTATTATTGATGGAACCATCAAGGAAAAAACCGATTCATGGATCAGCATTGAAAATAGACATAATGAACTCCTTGATACACTGAGCCCGCAAAAAATATTGTGTATATACCATTGTAGTGATGACAGTATTTCTGTTAACGGCAAACACCTGGTGAAATTCCTGCCAGCAAAAATCCTAAGATACATAATATCAAGATTTGTTAAAAACAATCAGATTGAATTCGAATATCGTGAATTTATCAAAAACCCTGAAATTCCTCTGGATACTATTTCTCCAAACATTGCTGTCAGAATACAACGTCTGTCCAACGTTTTGGAAAAATATTTTCCCCAATTTATTATAGAAAAAACTGCAAGAGGGAAATTTAGCATACATGTCAATTGCAAACTGGAATACATTGAGGAATAAAACTGTGAAGGCAACCCCTGTCTGTTTGATTTGTGCAAACAATTTCTTTTATAATTGTTAATTTATGTAGTCCAGGCCCTGCGTAATGTTATTTGACTATTCAGGCCAAAGTAAAATAAAATGAAGCTCCTTTGCCAACCTCACTTAATGCCCAGATTTTACCACCATGCCTCCGTATTACACGGCTTACTATTGACAAACCGACACCAGTTCCCTTGAATTCTCCTTCTGTATGTGCACGAATAAAAGGTTCGAATATCCTCCTTTCGTCTTTCATGTCGAATCCCGTTCCGTTATCTTTTATGAAGAATACCTCTTTACTATTTTTTATTTCTCTTCCGAATTCTATCCTGGCATCGTCCCGCTTTGATGTAAATTTCCATGCATTACGTACTAAATTTTCCAGTCCAATTTGGATGAGATGAGGATCTACAGAAGCATAAATATTTTCCTGAACAATTACGTCTACTTTTCTTTGTGGTTCTTCCCTTTTCAATTCCTTTAAACATTTAGATACAATAACCGACAGGTTAATATCATGCCTGACAAGTTCGTGCCTCCCTACTCTCGACAATTGTAACAAATCACTAATGAGCTTTTTCATTCTAAATATGCTGTCACCAATATGTCTTAAGTATTCCCGACCTGTATTATCAAACCTTTCTCCATAATCCTCAATCAGGTATTTGTGCAGGTTTTCCATTATAAATAGTGGATTTCTTAAATCATGTGAAACTGAATATGAAAAGGATTCCAGATCCTTGTTCGCGGTTTCAAGTTCAACCGCACGTATTTCTAATTCTTCATTTAACCTGCGAATATCATTTTCTGCTTTATGCCGATCTGTAATATCATGAATTATAGAAAACAATACTTTCCTGTTTTCAAAGTTTATAGGCGAGGTATAGACTTCAACCCATCTTACCTGCCCATCAGAAAGTCTGTGCTTGAATTTAAAATATTGCTTTCCAGCCACAGCTTCCCTCATTTCTGTTTTTAACTTCTCGGGTGACAAAACATTTATTTCATCCATTCTCTTTGCTTTTATTTCTTCCATTGAATACTTGTAAAATTGAAGCGCAGATTGATTCGCATCTAAAACGCAACTGTTTACAGGATCAATAAGCAACATAATTGCACGATTAAATTCAAACATACTTCTAAA